>Ga0208490_100114_pt1 | contig 64662 bp, 59 predicted proteins | sample SubbioAug_CSWold_FD_184818 | JGI IMG/M metagenome (GOLD analysis project Ga0208490, IMG submission 184818) | Serpentinite rock and fluid subsurface biosphere microbial communities from McLaughlin Reserve, California, USA - CR11Aug_CSWold (SPAdes) | ecosystem: Environmental > Terrestrial > Deep...
TTTCCCAGGGAACCAATGCGTTCCCTAGGACGCTTCGCTTGTGACCCTCCTTGGCAGATAAGGGGGAATCCCCCTTATCAACCCCCCTGTCTAGGAAATTATCCACAACAAGAAAATTTATTTTTTCCTAGACAGGAATAAAAAGTATTAGGAGCGGAAATGTTCCGCTCCTAATACTTTTTTATTTTTTACCTTGGGTAATATTGTCTTGCTTTTGAACAATTCTCCAGTTTTACCTAACCAGATTGGGTAACCAAGTGACAATTCCTGGCAGAGTAATCAAAATGGCTAAGACAACAATATTACATAAAACAAAGGGAATTGCACTTATATATATATCTCCCATAGTTACGTTATCTGGAACCACTCCCTTCATAACAAACAACCCTAACCCCACCGGCGGGGTAAGTTGCCCTATTTCCAGGGCGATTAAAATCAAAACAGCAAACCAAATAGGGTCCAAGGCCAAACCATTTACAATTGGCATAAACATTGGTATGGTAATCATCATTATAGAAACTTGTTCCATGAAAAAACCTAAAATAATTACAATGCCTAACATTATCAAAAGAATTGCAAATGCACTGGCATCAATACTAAGAATAGTTTTAATCATCCCTCGGCTTACTCCCGAAAAAGCCAACAGTTGACTAAAAGCAGTTGAACCAGCAATAATTGTAAATATCATTACAGTCACCTTCAGAGAACCTGCGATAGATTTTTTAATGCATTGCCAGGTTAGCCTTCTATAAATAGCTGCTAAGAAGAACACACCTAATGCCCCTAATGCTGCGGCCTCTGTAGGAGTAGCCAAACCAAAAAAAATCAGCCCCAAAGCAAACAAAATTATTCCCATCATTGGCAGAAGATCCCGTATAGTGTAGATAATTTTCTGATTTAAAGAAACGCTATCTACGTTATACCTGGGAGCTAATTCTGGATTTAACCAGCAGCGACCAATAGTGTACAGTAAAAATAAAAATAACAAAAGCAATCCAGGGATTAAGGCGGCAATAAGCAGTTTTCCAATGGATACTTCTGCCAGGCTGCCTAATAACACAGCTAGCGCACTTGGTGGAATAACCATGGCCAACGCACCTGCTCCCAGTATGGGACCGACTGTCATTTGCTTACTATAGCCTCGCTTCATCATTTCTGGAACCATTAATGATCCTAACATGCCGGTACTTGCTACCGTTGAACCACTTGGCAATAAAATAGATTTGTTATTTACTCCTCAGAGCTGCTATTACCCAGCCACCCTTGACTCTGCTTCCTTTTCTGCCAATGCTGCCAGTACTTTTTCCGGCGTAATGGGAAGATCAGTGATTCTCACGCCAATAGCATCATAGACTGCATTGGCAATTGCTGCTGCCGTAGGAACCAACCCTGATTCGCCTACACTCTTAACCCCAAAGGCACCGGTTTTACTGGGAGCCTCCACCACTATTGATTCGATTTCCGGCATGTCAACAGAAGTGAGCAGCTTATAGTCACTTAAGTTGCTATTTAACCAGGTTCCTTTTTCTTTATCCAGTACCATGTTTTCTATAGTAGCATACCCAATACCATGATGCAGTGATCCTTCTATTTGGCCTTCTACTACCCGGGGATTAATAGCTCTCCCTACATCGTGACCGGCAGCCATTTTAACTACCTTGACCACACCAGTTTCAACATCTACCTCAACCTCTGCAAATTGAGCTGCATAAACCGGAGGGTCACCTGGAGGCTGAGTACTGACAGCACTTAAGAACTGGTATCCTTTTTCCCCAAAATGAGCTTGGGTGGCGATTTGTGCATAGCTTAAAGACTGTTCTCTGTCAGCTATTACATATACCCTGCCGCCTTCAGCCACTAGCTCCTCTTTTCCTACATTCAGCATCTCTGCAGCTTGTTCTAAAAGTTGGTCTTTTATCTTGTTTGCAGCAAGCTGGACTGCATAGCCGGCAGAGTATGCCTGACGGCTGGCGTGGCTGCCGATATCAAAGGGAGCGGTGTCTGTATCTGTTCCCGCCACAGACATATGCACATCCTCATAGCTTATTCCTAACTCTTCAGCTACTATTTGGGCTAAGGTTGTGGTAGAACCCTGTCCTACATCTGTAGAGCCGGTTATTACGTTCACGGAGCCATCCTCATTCATTTTAATAAAAGCACCGGCATTTTCATGGAGAATGGGCCTAGCGCCACTAACGTGCATCATATATGCCATTCCCACGCCCCTCTTTATCTTTCCGTCTTGACTTACACCACGTTTTTCCTTCCAGCCGATAGCTTTAGCTCCTCGCTCTATTGCTTCTTCTAAACCACAGCTTTCAATATGCCAGCCCGTCCAAGGCCATATCTCTCCTTCACAGGGGTGGTTCTTCAGGCGAATCTCCAAGGGATCTATCCCTAACTTTTCTGCTAAGGAATCATTATGGGATTCCACTGCAAAAACTATTTGAGGATTACCGTAACCTCGGTAGGCTCCTGACAATGGTGTATTTGTATAAACAGTGGTTCCTTGATAGTTCACGTTAGGACACTTATACATCCCCACAAACCAAGCTCCTTGAACAGCAGCCTGAGAGGGACCATGGGTTGCGTATGCTCCCGTATCGAACCAGCCAATTAGCTGTCTGGCTGTAAAGATTCCATCTTTTTTAATACCTGTCTTAATTTTGTATAAACCAGGATGTCTGCCTTCAGAAGCAAGGAAGGATTCCTCTCTGTCATATTCCACCTTTACCGGCGCTTTAGTTATCTTCGCCAGCAGAGCAGCAAGGGGTTCGTTAACCATTCCTAATCGGCTGCCGAAGGCCCCCCCTACATTGGGTTTTATCACCCTAACCATTCCAATTGGCATATCCAGCGACTGAGCCAATAGTCTTCTGACTAAATAAGGCATTTGGGTTGAACTCCAAACTGTTAACCGGCCAGAGTCATCGTAAGAAGCAATTGATACGCTGCAGGGCTCCAAGCTGCAGTGATATACCTTATGGGTAGAGTAGGTTTCTTCAAGGACTAAATCTGCTTCCGCAAAACCTTTTTCTACATCCCCCACTACAAAAGGCTGAGTAAATTGGGTAACTAAATTGCTTTTCGCATCAAATAGCTCTGGTGATTCATCATGAATCTGGCTTCCCTCTCCATTTAGCACAGACTCTATATCAAAAACTGCAGGTAAAACCCGATACTCTACCTCAATTAGCTTTAAGGCCTCTTTCGCAGTATCTTCATCAACAGCTGCCACCGCTGCAATTCCGTCTCCTACGAACCTGGTTTTTTCCGATAAAATATATTGGTCTTCAGGGAGTGGAAACACGCCCGAAGGTGGAAATCCGGCCATATTGTACTTTATCTTTGGCGTATCTTCAAAGGTAATCACCGCTTTAACTCCAGGCAACGCCTTAGCTTTACTGGTATCGATTTTTACTATTTCTGCATGGGCATGAGGACTTCGCAAAACTTTAGCCACCAGCATTCCAGGCAGTTTCATGTCACCTGTGTAGACAGCTTTTCCCTTAACTTTTTCTAAAGCATCTTTTTTTACTACCGATTTGCCTATAATATTAAAACTCATTTATTTACCTCCTCTCCAAAATATCAACTTACTTGAGCAGCTTTTTCAATTGCTTCTACAATCTTCACATAGCCTGTACAGCGGCACAAATTACCGGAAATTGCTTCTTCAATTTCTTTTTTGCTAGGATTAGGATTTCGATCCAAAAAAGCCTTGGCAGTAAGAATCATTCCCGGCGTGCAAAAACCACATTGAACAGCCCCTGCATCCATAAAAGCCTGCTGCAGTCGATCTAATTCACCTGGCTGACTAATCCCTTCAATAGTAATAATATCTGCTCCTTCTACTTCTATAGCTAATACCAGACAGGAATTAACAGCTCGGCCGTTTATAATTACAGTGCAAGCACCACAATCTCCCGTATCACAGCCCCTTTTAGTACCTGTAAAATTTAATTTTTCCCTGATAACTTGCAGCAATGTTTCTTTTGCGGTTACCTGAACCTGTCTTTCTTCGCCGTTAATTTTGAAACTTACAGTATACCCCATTAATTACTGCACCTCCTTAAGTGTTTTCAGAACTAAGTTAATATTCGGATATTCTAGAATTAGCGGTGAATTAAAAATTTTTTAAGCCTTATGCTTCAATACAGTGTTCATATTATCGTGCTTACTTTTTTAAAAATATATCTGTACTTTTTACTGATTAACTGCTTTCTCTAAGGACCTGGCAACCAGCACTTGAGCAACGTGTTGCCTATAAGCAGCACTTCCTCGAACATCAGAGATAGGACAAATTTCCTCTAGCACTAATTTACTTGCTTCCATAAAGGTGCTATTATTTGCCTGCCGCCCCTCCAAAAACTTTTCTACTCCGATAGCGCGAACGGGAGTTGGGGCTACAGCTCCTAATGCTAATCGGCAACCGGTGATGATTCCGCCATCAATTTTTATATTTGATGCCACACTAACAATCGAAATCTCTTGGGCATTTCTTAGACCTTGCTTTATGTAACTGCCCTGCCATCTACCGCCTGCCAAAGGAATTTTTATAGTCATTAGCAGTTCATTGGCCAAAAGGGCATTTTGTCCTGGTCCTTGAAAAAATTCTTCAACAGGAATCTCCCGTTTGCCGCCAATTCCTTCTACTATAAGTACAGCTCCCAATGCTATTAAAGGTGGCGCCATATCGGCAGCAGGCGAAGCGTTAACCAAATTCCCCCCAATTGTAGCCCTATTCCGCACTAGGGGTGAGGCCATACTTTTAGCTGCTTCATATAAAGGACCCGCATTCTCCTTAATTTCCGCAGATTCTACCAAGCTGCTTATTTTAGTTAAAGCTCCAATTTCCAGCTCCTCGCCAGTTCTTAAATTAATGCCTTCATACTCAGTTACCCCCTTGATGTCAATCAAGTAGCTATAAGCAGGGCTCTTTTGCTTAAGCTGCCGGATTACATCAGTACCTCCGGCTAAAACCTTGCCCTCATTTCCATACTTAATCATGAGAGACAGCACTTCTGCTTTTGACTTTGCTTTTACATATTCAATCTGGGTTGCCATAAATAATAACACACCTCCACTTTTTCAATTTTCAAATAAAATTTCGCATCAAAAAAGGCAGACATGCTCAGAAAGATGCTTGAACTATTTTTGTTGTCTGCCCAATTTGCTATGCTAATCTTTAATCTTAACTAATCTAATCTCGGCTACTATGCTTTCTTTAACGCCCTAGACAGATCGGCGTAAATACTTGCCACTGCCCGGTTTAGTTAAAACCTCTCCATCTTTTGCAGCAACTACACCGCCTTTAATTGTCATTACCGGCCAGCCCTTCATTGTTTTGCCGTCATACAGGGAGAAATCGCCTAATGAAGGGAAATTCTTATGATCTACCACTACCTCTTTGTCCAGATCAACTACTGTTAAGTCACCGTCTGTACCAACAGCGATAGTACCTTTTTGCGGATAGATGCCAAATAACTGAGCTGGTTTCCTAGACCCTTTTTCTGCAATCTGCTCTAAACTAACTCCCCGCTTATGATATCCTTCATGGAATAATACAGGCACATGAGTAGCCAGTACAGGATATCCGGGCATGGCTCCCATCATGCCATTCTCAGCTTGTTTCACTGCTTTGTTAAGGGACACGTTGTCAGTGCCAAAAGTATCAATTAGGTCGGACTTGACTGCTTGCCATAATTCTTCGATGTCTTCTTGATCTCTCAAAGGTGGCAGCATCTTAGCCAATAGCCCAATAGGATCATTCTTGTTTACAGACAAGTAGGGAGAAGTGGTTTCTACAAAAATTTTGTCATATCCTTCTTTGATTTTTGGCAGCTCTTTAGCTGCATTTCCTGTGGACATATGCACAATATAGGCCTTGGCCTGAGCCAGCTTTGCCAGATAGGCAAACCTGATTACTGCCTCAACTTCAGCTTCTAAAGGATGAGCATCAGCCCAAGCTGCAAGTGAACTCTCTGTTACTTTTTCCACCTGCTCATACCCATAGTCAACCATGGACTGGTCTTCGCAATGAGCACAAGCAATAGTCTTGTCACCATATTCTGCTAATTTACGCAAGCCTTGCAAGATATAGGCATCCTGAACATTGGGGAAAACTCCCTTTACACCAGCCATGTAAAACTTAAAGGAAGTTACGCCATAATTTTCAATATACTGTGGGATTTCCTCCATTTGCTGAGGAGTAAACATACTTAAGTGAATCATTAAATCAGTCGAAATATTTTTCTCCGCAGTTTTGATAACCCCGTCCAGAGAGCCTAGATAAGAATCCCCACCACCAAAAAATAGACCTACAGTGGTAACCCCTCCCACTAACGCAGCCTGGGTTTCAGTAACACATTCCTGCTCGAAGGGAGTAAAAATTCCCAAGTGAATATGCGGATCAATAAAGCCTGGAAACACATATTTGCCATTTACGTCCACAGTATTTTTGGCTTCGGGCATGGAACCGGGTGAGCCAATCATGGCAATTTTACCATCTTTAATACCAACACCTGCTTTTACTAATCCAGAACCTGGGATAACAAGAGTTCCGTTAACCACTTTTAAATCCAACATCAAATAACCTCCCTTGGTAAATTTATCACATTCCAACAGTCCTTATGACCCCACTGCAACAACTCAGTGAGATTGACGGACGTTAGCAACTCGATTCTTGAAAATTACTTTTGTGGGGGGTATCCCCCCCACAAAAAGTAATTTTGCTTTATCTGCTAGAAATAGGAGTATATAAGCCTGCTCTTAATAACAAGTAGAAAATAAAGTAGTGACCAATTAAATCTGCTAAAGTTATCCACAATAATACTGTCATGCTCTCAGTTGCGGTAAAATATAGTGTTAGTAAGAATGTAACCACCAAGCCAACAATTATTACTGCACCAATAAACAACTTAGCAAATGGGCCTGTTAGTAATTGCATAACAGCTTCCCGTCCGGCAGAAGTAGTCTTTCTCATGGTTAGTAAAAAACTCACTACAATAATAAAGTTAATAATCAGCAGCCAAATCTCAATATTCTTTAATAAAGCTACTCCTGACAAATCTTGACCCAAGAAGTAAAGCATAAAGATAGTTAAGGTTGTTCCACCTAATAATGCATAGAAGAAGCACAGTATTGGCATTAAAGATGAATTCCACAAAGGAATCGCTGGAGAAGCTGCCAGTACGAATCCATCGTAAACCATTACGATAAATGCTGCAAAACCGGCAATTATTGCTATTGCCCACCATAGGCCCGTTCCGGTGCCTAATTCTAACCATCCATAATAGGGCATTATATGGATAAATCCAAAAACTGCAAAAACCATCATCCCTATGATACCTCTAGATATCCAAGAGGAACCAGGGTTAGCCATTGCCCGCCAAAACCTTTCCGGTCTTCCTAGATAAAGCAAATGAGCTATACCCTTGCCGATTACAGCAATTACTAGTCCAGCTAAGGCACCAGCTGCAAATTGGATTAACATGGATACTAAAAACAATCCACCTCCAATTTTCCCTAAAAAGAAAGCGGTAGCTATTAATCCTTGCCATTCGTTCTGTGGCCGATATCCTAGGATAAACTCTTCGCCAACGATCGGTATATTTCTACTAATCATCTATTATCTCATCTCCCCTCTAATCCAAGTAAAATACGCAAGGTTTGGTGTTGTACTCAGCTAGAGGTTGAAAACCATTTCGCGACCTGATTATCCGACTTACTTCACTATTCGGATCATCTAATTTGCCAAATACTCTGGCCCCTGCCATACATGTGGTAACACAAGCTGGTTCTAACCCCTGCTCCACTCGCTCAACACAAAACTTGCATTTGACTGCAACCCCTTCTTGAAATTCTTTATATTTTTCAATTTCATAAGGAGTCAGTTTACCATAATAACCCTCACTCAAAATACCTTTCGGGAGATAATATCTGTTTTTATAAGGACAAGCCACATAGCAGGCCCGGCAACCCATACATTTATCGTTCTCAACTAGTACAATCCCATCTGCTCTAGTATAGGTAGCCCCTGTAGGGCAAGCCTCTTCACAAGGAGCATCCTGACAGTGATTACACAAAACAGGATAATAAACTTTTTGGGTCATGGGAAAAGTCCCCCGTTCTTCTTCTAACACCTTGGTATAAAATACGCCTTTAGGGGTTCCATTTTCAGCCTTACAAGCTATGGTACATCCATTGCAGCCTAAACAGCGTTTCAAGTCTATTGCCATACCATATCTAGTCATCGATGTCCTCCTCTCCTTTATAAATTTAAATTTAGCCTCCAGCTACAAAGCGAATTAATTCCATAGTTATCACTTTGTCACCGGATGCTAGTTTTTTATTTAAGCCATCCTCACAAGAAACTCGCAAGCCATTTAATAAGATTATATACTTGTTCTTGTAGTATCCACTTTCCACTAATTGTTGGTAAAGGTTACGACCATCTTCTGTAGGTATAGATTTTAGCAGTTCTGCAACTGTGCCACCAGGAAACTCAACCTCTTTAGCCCCCCACCCAACAATTTTTCGTATTTCGCTTAATGCTGCAACTTTTACTGTTATTTTTTCTTCCATATACTACACCTTGCTGATACGTACTCTGGCTGCTGATTCTAAAGAACCACTTTGATTACAAGTATGTTCCAGCTTGGTAGATAACAGCTTGTTAAAATGTGTGTTATTTTTCTTCACAATCGGATGCTGAGCCCATCTGTTAAGCACATTAGAGATTGCTATTACCTGTGGGTGAACACCTTCAGTTAGCCTTGCATTGCCCTGTATCTTTCCAAAAGGTGATTCAATATTAATCGCATCTCCATTTTTTAGCCCTTTTTCTTTTGCTGTAAGCGGGTTGATTAATACACCCATGTGGTCAGGCATCTTCTCTGCCACCTCTTGAATCCAGGCCATACTGGTGCTTTCAGCAAAGTTACAGATATGATCTTTAAAAGTAATTGCATACATGTCATAGTCCTTTTCATCATGAAGGAATGAGGACTTCCAATATGGCAGTGGCTCATAATTTGAGATATCCCAATCGACATTATGCTTAGCTAAGTTTTCTTTTAACTCTTCTCCGACCTTTTTAATATATTCATTATAGAATGGAATTCTATGCTCACCATATAACATGTATACTTCTTCCGGCTTTAAAATCCGAACTGCGTGACCATTTTCTTTAAACCACTCCAAACCTTTGTCGTCACCATATATGGCTTTGGCTTGCCTATCCATTATTTCTTCAATAGAATACTTTTTATTAGGATCAAGCATTAGCTCCGGTTTGCTGGTAAGACCAAGGAGAAAGTTTAACATATCATTCCATACATTTAAAAAGCCTGCTCTTTCAGCGATTTCAATTAATATTTCACTGGCATCCTTAGAATTATGCAGTGGTTTAACAACAGGTTGGCGCAAGGAATGACCAAGTACTACAGGCTGCTCCAGGCAAACCATCAAAGTAGATTCCAGGTAGTGATGGTCTGGCAGCACAATATCAGCCAATTCAGTTGTTTCGTTAAGCACCACATCTATGGCAACTATTAAATCCAGGCTCTCTAATATTTTCATGATTCCGTCTGTTCCCGGCATATTCCATAGGAAATTGGAGTGATAGATCAACATGGCTTCCGGCTTGAAATTGTGACCAAACCAATCTGGATTATTAAACGTTTCTACTTGTAAATGCCCCGGGTCTACTCCCAATGGGAAATACTCCATTAACTGACCACTGTCAGGTGGATACTTAAAAGGCATAGGAGGATGCAGCATATGAGGTTGAGGTTCAATCATACCATCTGGTCCTGGCGCAATCCATAATCCCTTGTGATCAAGGGGAACACCTATATGCCCGCCCGGAACATCAATGTTTCCCACCATCATATTAATCATTTTGAAAGCCATGCAGTCAAGTGCCCCATCTTTGTGAGCAATTGCACCTCGGTAAAAATTGATTGCCGCCGGGCGATAAGGATATTCCTTGCCGTCAAGCTTAATGGTACTGCCAATTTTTGCTGCTTCTACAAACTCCTTGGCGATCCGACGAATAGTTTCGGCGGAAACCGAAGTAATCTTAGACATTTTTTCCGGAGTATAATCAGCGATAAGTTCTTTATATACTTGGAAACCAGGCTTGCAGCTTACCCCTTTGACCACATAGCTGTTCAATAATGCAAAATCTTTGATAGTGTGGTCATCAAACACCTTAGCTTTATCGGCAATTGGATCCCAAATCATAGGTTTTTTTGTTTCTTCGTCCCGAACCAGATAGCCCTTGCTGTCTACCAGATATGCCGAATTAGTATGCTTCTTTAAGAACCAATCATCATACTGGTTTAACTCATGAACCATAACATGCATCATGCCAAAAACAAAAGCTCGGTCAGTGCCTGGTATAATAGGGATCCATTCATCAGCTTTGGCTGCTCCTACCGACATCCTTGGTTCAACTATTACTACTTTCATGCCGCGCATTCTAGCATCTGCCATTCTCTTAGCTGAGCCTGAAAGATGTAAGTGGGAGGAGAATCCGTCTCCACTACCAATTTGAATCCAGTAATTGCAGTGATTATAGTCATTAACTACCGCAAATGATCCGTCCACCATACCGTTAATCGGGTGATATGCTGCACCACAATATTGACCAACAGTTGAAAAATAGTGGGGTGAACCAAAACCTGCCGGCCATGCCCAGTTGAAAATACGCTGAAAGTCATTAATGGCGCATAATAACTTTCTTGGGTCACTTTCTCTTATCGATTTAAATTTACTCCCCACAATGTTAAAAGCTTCTTCCCAGGAAATCTCTTCCCATTTAGGGTCAACTCCTGGACCTTTTTCAGGATTTGTTCGCCTCAATGGAGTTTTTACTCTGTTGGGATCATAAAGCCGATTTAATCCAGCATTCCCTTTTGGGCAAAGTTTACTATAATTGTCCGGGTTAGAAGGATCTCCTTCAATCTTAACAGCAACACCGTTTTTAACCTTTACCCTGATACCACAGCCTGCTAAACAATTTTTACAAGTGCTTTGGATCCACTTTTCATTTGTACTTGCAACAGCCATCAGCTAACCTCCTTATCAAAAATTTTTTAAAGCTCTACCAATTTTCTAGAGCAATATCTATGCCAATACTATTCAGAATTAGTAAATATCATATATATTTTAAATTGGTCAAAATTTCAGTTGAATGGACGAACATGGGGATTAAACGGTTTGACGAATGACTCCTTAGCGTTAGGAAATTTTGCTCGAAAGAATAACGGTGCGCACATTCACCGTTTGGTGTATATACGCACCGTCAATAACTGTGATTAATCCTCGCTCCCTCTTTGACCAGCATTCAGCTCCCGGAGTTTAAAGCGCTGCAGCTTCCCGGTGGGAGTCTTGGGCAGCTCACTTAAATATTCTATCCAACGGGGATATTTATATGGCGCAGCTTTTTGTTTAACATAATCCTGGAGTTCCCGAGTCAACTGTTCCCCAGGAGCAAATCCCTCTTTCAGCACCACAAAAGCTTTTGGCTTTATTAAACCGCCTTGATCCTGTGCACCTATTACACCACACTCCAAAACGGATGGGTGTGATATCAAAATTCCTTCCACTTCAATTGGTGATACCCAAATACCCCCTGCCTTGATCATGTCATCACCACGACCGGCAAACCAGTAATTCCCATCTTGATCAGTATAAAATTTATCCCCTGTTTTGACCCATTCTCCGTGGATAGCACGTTGGGTTAATTCATGCTTATTCCAGTATCCGGCAAAAGTGCTGCCTCCTTTAACCATTAAATTGCCTATTTCTCCTGCAGCTACTTCCTGGCCTTGGTCATCCACTATTTTTGCTTCAAAGCCAGGAATAGCTTGCCCTGTTGAACCAGGCACCACCTTGCCCGCCCGATTTGAAATAAAAATATGGAAGCATTCGGTGGAGCCTATCCCGTCAATTATTTCCAACCCAAAGGTATCTAACCACTGCTGGTAAAGAGCACCAGGCAAAGCCTCGCCAGCGGAAGTACAAGCACGGATGGAACTGAAATCGTACTTATCTTTTAATTCAGGCAGTTGAAGGATTGCATTATATGAAGTAGGCACTCCGCAATAAACTGTTGGCTTTTCCTTTGAGACCAGCTCGGCAATAAAGTTTGGTTCGGACCTCTCCGGCAGAAGAATTGTTGTTGCTCCTGCTCCAAAGGGCCAGTACAGCCCATTTCCCTGACCATAACCGAAGAAAAGTTTGGCCACTGAAAAAACTTTATCCGCTTCAGTAATATTTAAAATTCCCTCAGCAAAACTGTGATAATGATAGTAAATACTTTTATGCATATGGACTACACCTTTAGGTGCTCCTGTAGTTCCTGAACTGTATTGCCAGACAGCGGCATCATTTTTAGAAGTATCAGCGGGCAGAAGATTTTCTTCAGCATCCTGAAGCAGTTTTTCATAGGACAGCTGCCCCTGGGCTGGTTGTCCAATCACAACCAGGTGTTGAAGATATTCCAATTGGTCACTCGCTTCCTCCACTAGAGAAACCAGGGACTGATGTACTATAGCAACCTTTGCCCTGCTGTCATTTAATATATAAGCTATGTCACAGGCAGGCAGCATAGTGTTGGCTGCCACGGGCACGGCCCCAATTTTCATGGTTCCAAGGATACTGCAAATTAATTCCGGCAGATCCGGCGAGAGCAAAAATACCCTGTTCTCCATTTCAATTCCCAGTCCCTTTAAGGCGTTCCCCAGACGGTTAGTCTGATGGTAAACCTGTTGATAAGTTAGCTGCTGTCCTTGGCAAATAACCGCTATCTTGTCTCCCCTGCCCTGTTCCATATGTCGGTCTAAGAAAAAGGCAGCAGCATTAAATTTTTCCGGAATCTGAATTTCCAAAGTTATCCCCCCTTAATATTACCATTTAATTTCATATTTTTGAGCCTTTCTAACTATGGTAGAGTGGTCCACCCCCAGTGCCAGGGCAGCCTGCCTGCTGCTGCGACATTGAGTCATAGCTCGGGTCAGCAACCTTCTTTCCAATAATTCAATGGCTTCTTTTAAAGGCAACAAGCTCTCAATGCTAATGTGCAGCTTATCACTGGTCAACCCTTCACTACCGCTCACACCCACCTGGAAAGCTTCAGACAAATGGTACATTTTAATTTCATCATCATCAGTTGTCACCAGCAGTCTTTCAATTGTGGTCTCCAATTCCCGAACATTCCCAGGCCAGTTATGCTGTTCAAAGGCTTTTATGACGTCAGCATGAAGACGCTTGTTAAAATTGTATTTTTCATTAAACTTTTTTATAAAGGTCATTGCCAAGGTGATAACATCCTCCCGGTGCTCTCTTAGCGGCGGGATATACAAGGGTACTACATTTAATCTATAGTATAGGTCTTCCCTAAAAGTACCTTCTCTTACCATATTTTTTAAGTTTCTATTGGTAAGTGCCAAAATCCTTACATTAACCTTTACCTGTTTGGTACTGCCAACAGGTAAAACTTCTCTTTCTTGGATAGCTCTTAATAGTTTAACCTGTAGACCCAAAGGCATTTCTCCAATTTCATCTAACAACAAGGTTCCATTATGGGCAGCCTGAAAAATACCGATTTTCCCCTCCCGGTTGGCACCGGTAAAAGCACCCTTTTCATAGCCAAAAAGCTCTGATTCCAATAAATTCTCAGGTATTGCCCCACAATTAATGGTGATAAAAGGCCCGTTTTTTTGCCGACTGGCTTTGTGAATCTCTTTAGCTATTACTTCTTTACCCACCCCTGATTCACCGGTAATCAAGACTGTAACATCAACCCCCGCTACTCTGACAGCCGTTTCCACCACTTTTTTCATAGCCTGACTATTAGCTACTATATTTTCCGACGCACACCGATAGGCTCGCAATTCCTTTAGCTCATTATAATACCGAGCTGATAAATCCTTGCTTTTTTCTACTTCCTCTTTAAGCATATTTAATTCAGTCATGTCCCTAATATTGGCAACTATCCTGACAATTTCTCCTTGGTCATCAAAAACAGGACTGCCGGTAATCAACACTTCCTTGCCGGTTTTTATCTTTTGCTTAATAGTTACAGATTGTTTCTTTTCCAGCACCATTACTCCCACCGCTTTAGATACATGTCCTTCCTTTTCCAGGTCCTGCACTTTCCGACCAACACCGCTTTCTTCTTCCGATAAGCCTGCAATCCGCAAATAGCTGTTATTGACAGCAAGCAAAGTCCCGTCACGGTCAATAATTCCGATTCCGTCATAGGATGATTGGATAATTGCTTCTAAATCCCGGTTTAACTGGTGGGCTTTAAGTAATTGGACGCCCGCCCCCTGGATGTCCAGGTCCTTAACAATAATACAAATAACCCGGGTACTAGTTGGCAGTAACACGGGTAACAAGTTCACTTCCCATCGCTGGTTTATAATTTGTTTAGTTATTTCACCACTTTTAAAGGTTAATTCTAATAAAGGGTTAATTTCTTCCGTTACACAAAAGTCATGATTCTGCTTATTACAATAAATTTCTCTGAGTTGTTCATCAAATAGTATAATTATCTCGTCCATAATTTCCCATGCAGCTTCCAAAATCTTTACAAAGATAAGATTTTGGGCCAAGTTTCTCCCCCCTTCCAGGAAAAGCTAGTCTTGAATGCCAACTTTATAAGTCATATATATGGTAAACAAGGGAACCTGCCGGTCCCCCTGAAAAATAACAATGCAAAAAATGTTGGTTGCCTATTTAGCTGTCTGAAGTGATGGAAAATCTGCGCAAACAAGCATTATCTCCAGCGGCTAAGCAACTTTCTGTTTTGACAGAAAAACGGGGGTTTATCCTTTTTGCTGCGGTCTGAAACCATTGATCACAACCTGCCTGGCATTCTCCAGGAACACCATTCACCTCATAGGACTTGATCCAGGGACATTCTGTGTGAATCAATAGGATATCGTCCCCTTCCTCCTTAACTTCACACGTTTCCCCCATGATTTCACTGCTTCGGGCCACCCCTTGAACAATTTGAGCTAGGTTATCCCGATCAAACTTTCCTTTGTTAATATAGCTTGCAGCGGTATTTTCCCCCACAAGCTCCCAGAACCTAACGGTCAACTGATTTGCTTCATCTTTACCATACTTTTCTTCTACTGCCTTCCGCCACTGGTGAAAAAAATCATGGCTAATCAAAATCATTGTCTTCCAATCTCTTAATTTGCTATCCATTCTGTCTCCTCCTCAAAAATCATTTTGGAACTAAAAATCATTGCTATTTTTCTTTATGCAAACAACGTACCAACAAGGCTCACACTAGTGAGGCCAGCATGTAGGACAGTTGATTTTGGCCATCTCCAATATTATTCTTGCTTAGGTCTATTTTTTCCTTCCTGATATGAAAATTTCGTGAAAATAATAATAAAGCAGGAATCATTTTAGAAATCTGCGAAGACTTAAGTTAGTTTTCACATTCGTATGTTAACAAAGGAGTGGCAAAAATGAACAAAGACTTAATCCAGGTTTCTTTGGGAGAATCCCCGGCTGATCTTTATATTGAAGGCGGCAAGGTGATAAATGTATTTTCAGGTGAAATATATGAAGCAAACGTTGCCGTCTTTCGGCCATTGAAAACACAATTTACAATTTACTCAAATTCTGATATCCTAATATTTAGAGTTGTTTGAAAATTATTGACAGCGGAGGGATTTAATTATTATGAATAAAAATACTGCAGGTAATTACCAGGGTTCCAAAGATTACATAGTGTCAAATGACTTGCTTAACGCAGTCAATATAGCCATCAGTTTAGAGCGACCCTTGTTAATTAAGGGCGAGCCTGGTACAGGAAAAACAGTATTGGCAAAAAGTGTGGCCGAAGCTCTGGGAATGGAATTTTTGGTTTGGAATATTAAGTCCACCACCAAAGCTCAAGACGGTCTTTATATTTATGATACTGTTCAACGCCTTTATGACAGCCAGTTCGGTGACAAGGATGTGGCCGATATCAAGCAATATATTAAGCCAGGTAAGCTTGGTCAAGCATTTACCTCTTCGGAGAAGTTAGTTCTTTTGATAGACGAAATTGACAAGGCCGACTTGGAGTTTCCCAACGACTTATTATGGGAACTGGACATGATGACCTTTCATATTCCGGAAACAGATGCAACTATCATCGCAAAGCATCGGCCGGTGGTGATTATCACCAGTAATGCGGAAAAAGAACTGCCCGATGCTTTTTTACGCCGTTGTATTTTTCACTATATTGCCTTTCCTAATGAACAAACTCTGCGCCAAATTGTAAACGTCCACTTCCCACAACTGGAAGAAACCTTATTGGATGAAGCCATTAAAGCCTTCTACTGGCTCCGGGAAATAGACGGATTGCAAAAAAAACCTAGTACCAGTGAATTGCTTGATTGGGTTCAAGCTTTGACCATCGGAGGCATCAGCCCTGAAAAAATTGGCCATGAAATACCCTTTTTGGGCGCCTTAATTAAAAAAGACCAAGACTTTGAGCTAACCCTACAGAAACTGCACCGCTTGGGAAAAGAACCTGTCCCAAATAAAACAAATAGGAATCGTTGGTAGGTGAAATGAATGTTCGTTAATTTCTTTTTCCTACTGAAAAACGAAGGTGTGCCTGTAGCTATTACCGAGTGGATGACCTTAATGGAGGCATTGGTTAAAGAAATGACCGGAGCCAATCTGACTAATTTTTATTACCTAGCCAGGGCTGTCTTGGTTAAAAGTGAAGCATATTTTGACGCCTATGACCGGGCATTTCATCGCTGTTTCCATGGTGTTCAGGAGCACCAACTGATAACAAAGGAAGTGGAGGAGTGGCTCAATAACCCTTTGCCGCCCCTACATCTGTCCCCTGAAGAGAAAAAACGCTTGGAACTAAAGCTACAAAAGCTGAATTTGGAAGACTTAAAAAAGAGTTTTGAAGATAGGTTGAAGGAACAAAAGGAAGCGCATCACGGCGGATCCAAATGGGTTGGAACTGGGGGAACCTCCCCCTATGGTCATTCGGGCTACCATCCTTCTGGAATTAGAGTTGGCGGTGAGTCCCGGAACAAGTCTGCCCTTCAGGTAGCCGCTGAGAGAAATTATCAGGAATATCGCCGGGATGAAACCTTGGGTATTCGCCAGTTCAGTGTTGCCTTAAAACGACTTAGACAATTTTCCACTCGCCTTGAGGGTCCGAAAACCGAATTAGACATAACAGAAACAATAAATGAAACCTGCCGCCAGGCAGGCCATCTAAAATTAGTTTGGGCCAGGCCACGAAAAAACGCCATCAAGCTGCTGTTATTAATGGATGTGGGTGGATCAATGACTCCCTACTCACGACTCTGCAGTCAGTTATTTAGCGCTGTTCACCAGGCCACTCATTTTAAAGATTTTAAGTATTACTTTTTTCATAACTTCATTTATGACCAGCTTTATACAACGGGTTACTTAAACCCGAATCAAACAATTAGCACCGATTATATATTGAACAACTTGTCCTCCGACTATAAAGTTATCTTCATTGGGGACGCTGCCATGGCCCCTAGCGAATTGATTTCAGTGGGGGGAGCCATTTACTGGGGTATGTACAATGAACAACCGGGATTGGAGTGGCTTAAAAAATTTAAACGCCATTTCAGCCATCACATCTGGCTTAATCCTATCCCCCAAGAGCACTGGTCTTATATCCATGGTAATGAAACAATTCAAATAGTGAAAAAAGTCTCCCCCATGTATCCTCTTTCCTTGGATGGATTGGATCGGGCAGTTAAAAGTTTGCTGGTAAATCGATAGAGAAGGAGGATCTGACGTGAGACTTATTTTTAGTCGCTGGCTGCAGCAAACTGTAACCAGGGAAAATCAAGATAATGTTACCGCTGTTAGTACCCAAATTGACACCCTGTCAGAACGACAGGTTGTCATTAAAGCTAATCCATCAGATTTAAAAATAAAGGAAGCCAATATTGAGACATTGCGGATACCTGGGCAATCCTTGGAGCGCCCACTAAATCATATTTTGCCCCTTACCGGCATCCCAGCTTACTTCGGATCTGGCAAAGCATTGATCAAAGCCTTGCCAGATGACCAGGTGATTCTAGATTTAGTTCTGGAAACAGTCACCGCCTTGATTCAAGCAGAGACCAGCTTTTACCAGGAGAGAAACGTGGCCGTTACCCACGAAGACTACGACCGTTACTGGGAAGATATATACCAAAACGCATGTCATTATTACAGCAACCTTCCCCGGGTGACTCACCGATTTATGGAAAATATCCAGCCCCAGCATAGGGATAATCACCTCTTTTCCCGCCAGCGGCTGATAGCTGTTTACCAACTGGAAAACAATAGACATCGCCTAAATATCAACCTCATTGACTCTTTTCACGAAATGGGAATTATAGTGGAGACCACTGGCTCTAATCATCTCATTACCGGGATATGGGGTAATTTCCTCAGGTGCCCTGATAAAATCTGCCGGGAAACAGAACAAAAGTTGCAGCAGATAACCGGACTTTCTCTGTCTGCAACTTCGGCAAAAGATATCTCTAAATTCATCGGCGGCAACAATGGTTGTACCCACTTAGGCCAGATGATGGTGGAAGCAACCAACTGCCTAAAACTTATTCAATTTTACTAGTCAATCCTATGACAACTTTTCAGCATTCTTCCAGCCAATTCAGTATAAATTTTGTTGCTCCACAGCACGTACTCCATATGCTTTTCAGTTACATCCCCTACAATTTTGCCTGGAACCCCCACCACTACTTTTCGAGCTGGAATTATGGTACGCATTGGCACTACTGTACCTTCACCTAACAAAGTCCATTCCCCTATTTCAGCAAAATCGGACACAACACCGTTCATCCCAACGGTTACCCCGTCTTTTAAAACGCAGTTATGAATAACAGCCCCATGGGCAATCCTGCAATTGTCACCAATTATCAGTTGATCATCGGGTCTGACATGAAGCACACAGTTATCCTGAAGATTGGTGCAGTTACCAACAATAATTTTACCCCAATCACCTCTGATCACAGCCCCTGGACCCACAAAGACATGTTCACCTATTATGACTTGTCCCAGCACAACTGCAGTGTCACTGATAAAAGAGGAACTGGCTATTGTTGGTCGATGTCCCTCAAATTCGTAAATTGCCACATAATCCCTCCTATGGAGTAGTCCTATGATACATGTAGTGTTTTAATTCCGTTAAATTATTAATATTCATGTTAATTAGAATTCTTCTAAGATTCTGAAACAACTGAGCAGTAATTACCGAATCTCCTAGGGCAGTGTGTCTTCCCTCATCAGGCATATTAAAGTATTTAATTAAGTAATCAAGGCTGTGGGACTCTAGGGATGAAAAGAGAATCCGGGCAATCTTAAAAGTATCAAAAATAGGATTTTGGATTTTCAAACCACAAAAACGTTTCAATTTAGCGTTTAAAAAAGCTGCATCAAAATCAGCATTATGGGCTACTAAAATTGCGTCACCGACAAATTCCAAAAAATTTTCCGTTACTTCAAAAATATTTGGTTGATTTTTGACCTGCTCATTTGTTATCCCCGTCAACTCTTCAATCTCCGCCGGAATCGTGCGACAGGGATTAACTAGCTGATCAAACGTAAGGTCGTGTCGAATTTCTCCGTTTTCAATCACTACCCCGCCGATGGAAATAATTTCGTCCCCCCCATATGGGTGAAATCCAGTGGTTTCAGTGTCAAAAACCACTAACCGGACACTGTCCCAACTCTTGCAAAAGTTAAGATTGCATTTTCCCTGGTAAAGTTTATTTTTTAATGAAATTTTTTGATCATTAGAAGGATAAACCATAGGCTTAACCGGTTGTTGGATTTCCGATACCTTTTGATTAATGGTCTCTTTAATTAACCTCAGCATCTGTTATCACCTACATTCCAAGCTTAAAGTTAAAACCACTCTCCACCATAAAATCATTGCCAATTGAATTTTGCAATTGGTCCACCGCTAAAAATGCTTCCTTTAATACATTTTGTTCTCTCTTACTAAGCTGATAAGGGTTAATATAATTATCTGGTTCTAGACCCTGTTCCAACTTACGCAGATTTTCTCTGATTCTAAACATCATTAGGGACTGGTAAGCAAACTCAATAAACTCTGAATCCTCTTTAGTTATTATTCCTTTTTTAGTTAAGGCTTTTAACCGCTCCAAAGTGGCTGTTTCCAGGATGCTTTCTCTATAAGACAGGATACGCAAACAGTCCACCACATGGACACAAGCGGAAGTTTTAAGATTTATTTCATTTTTATGCTCTTTGCTTTTTTCGGTGATAAATTTACGGAAAATTCCTAGCGGTACTCTGCTGGATAGGTCATCTTTGGCTAGATGGTGCAGAACAATAGGTGTTTGTTGAATAGTGCGAATAACATATCTTTTCAGCAGGTCAGCCAACATATATTTACCGTAACATGGCCTGAAATCCAAGAAAATAGTGAGCATGCGCACATTTTCTGCTTCCGGCTCGACTATCCATCCCTTAACTAACTTTCTCCAAGAGTTAAAGGATTGGCACCACTTTGGATTAGTAGCCATCACATCCCCTTTGCACTTTTGAAAGCCGCACTGAAAAAGCCCTTCAACAATCTTATCTGCCAGAATTTGAAAATACGCAGCAACTGCTTGTTGTTTTTCTACGGGAACATCATCATATATTATCCCATTATCTTGATCTGTCCGCAAAAATTGCTCTTTCCGACCGGCACTGCCCATATTGATAAAACAATATGCTGCAGGTGGTGCACCATGGCCTTCGGCAACCATTTCCTTCTCAGAAATTTCTATCACCTTCCTCATCAGTCGATCGTCAAACTCTGTGATCACCGGAAATATTTCCGAAGGAGGGGCCTTTTCTGCCACCAGCGCCTTTAATACTTTATCCACAAATTTCCTGGACTCATTCAAGCCGACAATTGTACTTTGGGCCTCTATTTCACTGACCATTGACAGAGTACCGAAACTCCGGGACTTTATCAAGTTTTGCGGAGTAAGTATACCTATCAACCGATCTTTTTCCACCACCAGAATATGTTTTTGCTTGCTTTTTATCATTGCAAGCAAAACCTGATAGAAAAATGCGTCAGGTGCAACCATAATGGGGTTAGGATGCATTACCTGATACGCCATTAAAGAACTGGCCTGGCGAGATTGAGCTACCACATTAGAGACCAGGCTCTTTTCGGTAATAATGCCCATCGGCTTTTCTTCTTTTCCTAAAACCACAATTGAGCTGATATTATTTTGCAGCATAATCCTGGCTACTTCATCCACACACATGTCCCGGTGGCAAGTAAAGACCGGATTAGTCATAATATCACACGCCCGCTTCCTAAAAGGCTGGGAGTCACTTGTCAGCGGATCTTGAGATTGCTCCATGATTACTTCTTGATACAGCCGCCTCATTCGATCAGCCAGCATTTCACTAAAAAAACCTGCAAACTCTGGTTGATTATTTAATAATTCATCAAAATCCTCTCCATGAAGAAGAAATAACTCTGCATCTTCCACCACAAAGATTGAACCTGGAAATTCTTTACGTGTTAGAAAGCCGGTTTCACCAAAGAGCTCGTTAGGCCGGCGTAAAGCGACGGTTATCCGCTCCCCTTTTTCATTGGTTATGACCAACTCTAACAGACCTGAAGCCACAATGTACAGAACCCGCTCCGGCAATTCATTCTGTTTAATAACGTAGGTGTTTTTTGGGTATCGTGCATATTCCAGTTTTTTGGCTAATTCAGCGATTGTTTTTTCATCCAGTTGATTAAACGGCGGAGTATTTGCTAGAGCTTGCCCAGGTTCCATTTTTTTGGCCCCCCATGAAACAACAAATGAAATTGTGTTAATTCTTACCTTTATTATATAGTTTATTAAAAATTATAGCAACTTAAAACAACAAAAGAGTCTAGAAAAACCTTCCCTCGTAAAAGGAAAGGTTTTTCCTGCTCTTAATAAAACCTGGTAAATTTATTTTCCACCAATGGAAGAACCCCTTACTCCTTTAAAGATATTTTCCAGATGATTTTTGTCTGAAGGTTTAGTCATGAGACTTACCACGATCATGACAATTAAGGACAGTGGCAATGCCACCACAATTGGCTCCATCATATTCCAAGGGGCAGATAAGATGCTCTTTTCCACAAGTCCAATTCTGGCTAAGTTAGAGTTCTGAACAAAAGCAAACCAGAATAGTGAAAAGAAGAAACCTACAGCAATGCTGGCAATTGCCCCTGCTTTAGTTGCTCCCTTCCAATACAAGCCTAGTCCATAGGCGGGCAAGAAAGCAGCTGCACAAACCCCGAAGAAAACAGCGGTAGCTGCCGCTACTATTCCCTCTGGAAGGGTAAAGGCCAGCCAAACAGTGACTAACAGTGCAATGATAATACCTACTCTGTTGATTAACATGGTGTTTAAACCAGGCTTATCGTTCATTAAAGATTTTTGGTAAAAATCTCTGCTGATAGAAGTTCCCAATGCATGGAATTGACTGGACATGGTTGACATAGCCGCAGAAATCAATGTCAGCATGAATACGTAGCCAAACCAAGGCGGCAGTGCCTGATTAATGTAGATAGGAATAACTAAGTCAGAATTTCCCCCAGCTGCCTGAATGGAGATCAGTCCTTGGGTTTCATGGAAGTAAACATTTGTCAAAGATCCTACCACAAAGGCAACACCCGTCATGAAGATAATAAAAACGCCGCCTATTAGGGTAGCTCTATTTAACTCTCTGGGTCCTTTGACAGTTAGATATCTAACGATTAGCTGAGGTTGAGCCAGCACTCCAATCCCCACACCCAGGGTTAATGAAGTTACTAAAGTATACCAAAATGGACTTCCAAACACCGGCATGGCCGTCCAACCTAAGTGGCCACGTGCTCCGAAGGTCTCTATAGCTTTGGGAGCTAAATCTGTCAATGCCTGATGGGCATTGGTGATTCCCCCTAGGATACTATAAGTAATAACAATTAATAAAAACATTCCTATAAACATGATGGTTCCCTGTAAAGCGTCTGTGTAAATTACGCCTTTTAATCCTCCCGTTATAACGTAGGCAGCAACAATAGTGGCAAAAATCAATACTGATGCTGCATAGGGAATTCCCATTGTCGTTTCGATGAAACGAGCTGCAGCAATCATCACTGCCGCTGCATAAATTGGCATTCCCACAAAAATTATAAATCCAGAAAAACCCTGAATAAATTTTGATTGATAGCGCTGTGCCAAAAATTCCGGAAATGTATGAGAGCCCATATTTTTTCCCATAGCCAATGTTCTTTTACCAAAGAAAACAAAGGCTAAAAAGATACCCACAAAAATGTTCATAAAGGTTAGCCATAAAATACCCATGCCAAAGATACTGGCTGCTCCACCAAAACCGACAATAGCTGCGGTACTAATAAATGTAGCACCGTAGGTCATCGCCAGTAAAAAAGGGTGCATTTCCCCGCCGGCAATGAGGTAATCCTTGTCAGAAGTAGTCTTTTGATAAGCCAGCCATCCTAAATAAGCAATCACAGCTAAATAAATTAGTACTATTGCATACATCCAAAAAGAAGACATTTGTCCAGCCAAAATCCATCAACTCCTCTCATTGTTTTTTATTCATTTTTGTTCCAATTAACCGCTCCGTAGACTACACACAACAATGCACTCAAAACACAAAGCACGTACACTACCCAGATAATAGGGTCAGGTATCCCCAGCAATCCGTACAAATGACCTCCCTCCTTTCAGGTTATTTTTTTTACGTAAGATTCTGAATAATGTGTCAAGAATATTATATCATGCAAAGCTAATCCAACCTAACATAATTCGGCAAATGGTTAAAATCTACTGCTTAGTTGTTGTTATTCCCTTGTAGCAGGTGTTTTCCCCAACTAAGTCAATAACCCCCTTGGAGTGAACCGTCTTTTTTGCTGGCTAAAGCTCTGCGTACTTCATGTAAAAGGTAATTAGCCACCACCGCTACTACTATAATTTCCCCTAGGAAAAAATGCAATTAAACTGGTTAAACCGCATTATGTTACTTTATGGAACAAAAGCACTTCGTGCCAACTATAAAGTTTATTTTTTCCTATACGTGAACAAAAAAAGGCCTGGAAAGACATTGCGTGGCAAGTTTTTCCAGGTCTTTCTTTTCTATTAGGCGCCCACTGTTTTCTTATAGCCTTTACCCAGATAAGCTGAACAGATGGCTTCATCCTGCATCAACTCCTCAGGCTTACCGCTAAAGCTAATTGTCCCCCTCTCCATTACCAGCAGATTATCCGCTACCTTCATGGCTGCCCTGGCGTTTTGCTCCACCACCAGCACCGTCATATCCAGATCATCAGACAACTGTCTTAGCTTGCTAAAGATTTCCTGCACGAATAAAGGGGCCAGACCTAGGGACGGTTCATCCAGCAATAATAACGACGGCTTACTCATTAAGCCCCGGCCGATAACTACCATTTGCTGCTCTCCTCCGGACAATGTCCCTGCATATCGCTTTAACATGTTTTGCAAAGGCGGAAAAAGCTCCAGAATTTCTGCAATATCCAGATCTAATCTGTTTTTATCAGCTTTATAACGGTGATATGCTCCCAGTAACAGGTTTTCCTTGACAGTAAGGGAGTCAAATACCTGGCGCCGCTCTGGAACTAAACTTATCCCAGCACCTACAATATCAGCGGGCACCAACCCTTCAATAGCTTTACCCCTAAAAGAAATTTTTCCTGCCATGGGCTTATATATTCCTGCAATGGTTCCCATTAATGTGCTTTTACCTGCTCCATTAGGTCCAATGATAGCTGAAATTTCCCCCTCTTTGATGTCAAAGGAAATTTCCCGCAACACTTGAATCCTGCCATGAAATGTATCCACCCTATCTACTTTAAGCAGCATTGTTAAGCATCCTCCTCTCCCAAATAAGCTTTAATCACCATAGGATTTGTCTGGATTTCTTCCGGCGTACCTTCAGCAATTTTTTTACCAAAGTCTAGCACCACTATCCGATCCGCTACACTCATCACCGTAGCCATATCATGCTCCACCAGTAGGATTGTCATCCCCATATCTTTTAGCCGGCACACCAATTCCGCCAGCCCCTCGCTTTCTACAGAATTTAATCCTGCCACCGGTTCGTCTAATAATAAAACCTTCGGTTCTACCGCCAGAGCTCTGGCAATTTCCAGTAACCGCTGTTGGCCATAGGGCAGGTTGGCTGAAAGTTCGTGGGCCCGCTCCGCCAATCCAACCAATCTTAGTTTTTCCATGGCTGCTTCTCTAAAGCGTTTTTCCTCTGCTATTTTTTGAGGCAACCTCAGGCCGGCATGAATAAAACCGGTCTTTCCATGGCAATGGCAGCCCACCATCACATTTTCCAATACGGTTAAATTATCAAACAACTGGAGATTCTGAAAGGTCCTGGCTATGCCTCTGACTGCAATCAGGTGAGAAGGCATCCCGTCAATTTTATCCCCTTGAAAACTGATGGATCCTCCGCTTAAAGGAAGCACTCCGGTAATCATGTTAAACAGGGTGGTCTTGCCGGCGCCGTTAGGGCCGATGACTGCAAAAATTTCTCCTTGCAAAACCTGAAAGTCCACATCAGACACGGCTGTAAGACCACCAAAGTTTTTGGTCAATTTCTCCCCCGCTAAAATGCTCATCAACTTCCCTCCCCTGTATTGGCCGCTTGTTTGACAGTTCCATCCGGACTATTTTTGGAGTTAGCTTTGCCTGACATTTGGTTCTTATCCTTAGGTAAAACTCTGAACAGATTATCCATAACGGTTCTGGTTACCCCACCTGGCATAAAAATCATCACCAAAACTAAGATTACCCCAAAAACAACAATTTCATATTCTCCACCGGCATGACCCATAAACCGTGGCATAATATCCCGTAAAGCCTCCACTAACACTAATATTATTGTTACCCCAAAAACCGGTCCCCAAATACTGGCCATTCCTCCTACCGCCGCCATTACCACAAACATGATGGATGCAAGAAACCCAAAGGAGCCGGGATTGATATAGTTTGCCCAATGGGCAAAAAGACTGCCTGCTACGCTGGCATAAACAGCGCTGACCACAAAGATTTGAAGTTTTAATTTTGTCGTATCTACACCCATGGAAGCTGCGGCAACTTCACTGCTGTGAATCGACCTCAGCGCCCTCCCGATTCTTGAGTCAACGATATTGTAGGCAAGCCAAATAGCTAGGAGGGTAAAAGTCCAGACCAAATAATAAAATTGCCTGTCCCTGCGAAAAGAAAAATCCCCGATGGCTAAATTAGGTATGCCGGATAATCCGGTAGGCCCGCCGGTATGTCTAAAAGCTTCCTGAAAAATAATATAAATGATTATCCCAAAGCCCAGGGTAGCCAGTGCCAGATAATGTTCCTTAAGCTTTAAAATCGGTTTGCCGATAATAAAAGCCACCAGAGCAGTAATCATTGCCGCAATAATCATGGCAATCCACGGTGAAAAACCGTAAGTAGCAGTCAGTATGCCGGAACCATAAGCACCAAGACCATAAAAGGCTGCATGCCCTAGGGAAACTTGTCCGGCAAAGCCCATCAGCAAACACAACCCTACAACAATAATGGTATAAATAGCGATGTTAACCATAATACCCATATAATAATTGCTTGCGATTAATTGAGGCAAAATAAAGATAAATATCGCAAAAATTATGAAGGCTAAGCTCTGATTTCTGGCAACTAAACCTAAAAACCGTTTTAAAAACAATCCTACCGTTTCCATCTCTGTTCCCCCTTTTTTCGATTTCTCTGATTTATACCCTTTTAAAGCCTTTTAAACCGAAAAGACCGCTGGGGCGTAGATAAAGAACTATCAGCAGAATAATGAAAGCAAAGGCATCTTTGTAGCCGGAGGAAATAATGCCGGCTCCAAAAGACTCAAGCAATCCTACCAGCAATCCTCCCAAAACGGCACCGGGAGCACTGGTTAAACCACCCGCTACGGCAGCCACAAAGCCCTTTAAGCCAAGCATTAGACCCATGTCATAACTGGCTAAAATAAGTGGAGTCATGACAATACCGGCGATTGCACCTAATCCCCCGCTTAAAGCAAAAGATAACAAAGACATTCGCTCCGGCTTAATTCCCATTAACATGGCCGCCAGGCGATTTACCACACATGCTTTTAAAGCAATCCCCACCATGGTTTTCTCTAAAAATAAATAGAGCAGGGTCACACATAATAACATCAAGCCAATAACCCAAAAGGACTGAGGACGCATGTAGGCACCTAGTATATGCAAAGTGTCTGCTTTAATAAAAGGCGGCAAGGAATAGGGATTGGTGCCCCACACAATTAAACTTATTCCCCGAACAATCATCCCTACTCCAATGGTGATAATAATTAAGGTGATGACTGAAGCACCCCTTGATCGGGCAGGATTTATTGTCAGCCGCTCCATAATAACTCCCAGTAAAACCACAGCCAACACAGATAAAATAATTACCAAGGGATAGGGCAGCCCAGTTTTGTAAAAGCTGACCGCTAACAAAGCGCCTACCATGGCAAATTCCCCCTGGGCAAGGTTAAGTACTCCTGTTACATTGTAGATAATGACAAAACCCAGGGCGATAAGTGCATAAATTCCCCCCATGGTCATGCCGGAAATAAAAAACTGGACTATATCTCTGAGTTCAGGCATCTGCCGCCAACCACCTTTCAAGTTGATTTTAACAAAAAACATCATAAAAATAGCTGGAGAGCAGGGCAACCCCACTCCCCAGTTCATGTCTAAGCAGCTATTGCTATTATTATCTTTCGTGCTTAATCCATTTGCCGTCCTTTATTTCAATCCACGCCAAAGCGGATTGATCCAAGCCGTTGTGGTCCTGAGCCGAAAAGTTAAACATGCCGGTGATACCCACGAAATTTTTCTTGTTTTCCAGGTAATCTCTGATTTCCTGGGGTGTTCTGGCTCCGGTTTCCAGAGCAGCTACAACCAACATCATCCCATCCCAGGCGTGACCGGCAAAGGTACTGGGGTTAACGCCATACTTTTTGGTATATTCATCCCGGAATTTGACAATAGTTTTCTTTTGGGGCTCTGCGTCCGGCAGATCATTGGCTATTAAGAGCTTGCCGGCCGGGAAGATAACCCCTTCAGCCGCTTGTCCTGCTACATCGATAAAGGTTTGGTTTCCAATACCATGACTTTGAATAATGGGAATTTTAATGCCCATATCAAAAATATTTTGCTGGACTACTGAAGCTGCCGGAGGAATAGACCAGACGATGATGGCATCGGGATTTGCACGGCGAATTTTGGTTAACTGGGCAGTCATGTCCCGGTCAGCTCTGTCAAACCGCTCCCACGCCACTACCTCTATCCCTGCAGCTGGCGCCAGTTTTTCCAATTCGAGCCGTCCACTGTCGCCATAACCGCTGGCCTCGCTGATAAAGCCGACTTTCTTCATGTTATGTTTTTTCAGGTAATCAATAATTACTTCGAAGACCAAGTAGTCACTTTGAGCTGTTTTGAAAATCCAGAAGCTCTCGTTAACCGGCTCCACAATTTTGGCTGCAGCAGCAGCTGAAACCAAGGGTATTTCCATCTCGGTGAAGTAAGGTTTTAAAGCTAAGCTCACCCCGCTGGTGGTAGGCCCGATAACTACATTAACCTTATGTTCTTCTACCAGCTTTTTGGCAGCCAGCATTCCTTTGGTTCCGTCAGTCTCATCATCATAAATAATCACTTCAATTGGATGACCGTTGATGCCGCCGGCGGCATTGATTTGCTCTTCAAGCATGACAACCGTGTCTCTTTCAGGGATTCCCAGAGACGCTCCCGGTCCTGTGATAGAATATATAGCTCCTATTCTTAATGTCTCTTTTGGTTGTTCCACCTTTTCTACAACAGGCGGGCTTGACTTTTGACCACAACCACTGATAACCAGAGCAAAAGCTAACAGAATTACCATAGGAATTAGCCAAAACAACTTTTTTTTCATTAACAAACAAACTCCTCCTTTTTATACAAACCAATGTCAAGTGCATAGAAAATGTACTTGCACAACAAGTCTACCAAAAAACAATTTATTTAGAAAGTTTTTTTCGGTCAATTGCTTTATTTGCACTCTTACCCCTCAGTTTTTTCAACTGGGCAAAAAGTATCTGTTCAAAAAAGAAAAAACACCCTGCAAAAGGTGCTTTAACCTGACAAAATATCCTCTCAGCAGCAAATTAGCGCAAATTAGGACAAGTTACTGCCAATCACCAAGAAGTCTTCTCTATCCACACCTGCTCCAAGGGAACAACTCCTAAGGCATTAAGCTTTAATCCTCGAACATAATCCCCCTGCATCGCCCCTTTCTGATAGCTAAACAACCACAGCATAGGAGCATCAGCGATGAGATATGACTCAGCCAAGGAATATAATTCCATGCTTTTGGCAATATCTCTTTCTGCCCTGGCCTGCTTAAGCAAATCATCCACTAAATTGTTGGTATAGTTCATTATATTGCCCTTGTTAATTGCTCCTGAGTAAAAAGAATTATATAAAAAGTTATCCACATGGGGATAGTCAGCTATCCAGCCCATCCTAAAAATATTTCCATCTCCCTGCTGCATTTTTGTCAATAACTCTTCCCAGGAAACTTCCTCTAAAATTGCTTTTATCCCAATTTGGGCCAATTGCTGCTGCACAGCCCGTGCAATTGCCCGATGGCCGGCACTGCTGTTATAAGTGAGCACCACATCAGGAATTCCAAAGCCTAAGGGATGACCCGTATCCTCCAACAGTTTTTTTGCAACAGCCAGGTTATAAGTATAGCCGTTTTTCGGATAGCCATATTGATTAAAACCCACTGGTACAATTCCACCTAAAGGCTCTCCCAGTCCTTCCCATAGGTATTCTATAATTAGCTCCCTATTAATGGCATAATTAAGAGCCTGGCGGATTTTGACATTGTCAAAGGGAGGCTCAGTTAGGTTAAATGCATAATAATAGGTGGCCAAGAACGGTTCTTTAACTATCAGGTCGGCTAGTTCAGGATTATTGTCAACATAGCTCATTTTGCCGGCGGGGATCTCTTGAATAAAGTGCAGCTTACCTGCCTCCAGCATTATCAGGGCTTCTTCACTGTCTTTAACAATGGGCATCTCCAACCGCTCAATATAAGAAATATGACCGAAATACCCGGGGTTTTGTTCCAGTGTCAGCTGTTTATTTCTTTGCCATTCCACTATACGAAAGGGCCCTGTGCCCACAACCAAAGCCTTATCACTGCCGTATTTATCCCCTGCTTTTTCTGCCACTGACAAGTCGACAGGAAAAGTGGCGGGATGACCTAGGATGCTGAGAAAAGCGCTGTTCGGTTCCTCCAACTCTACCTGCAGGGTATAAGGGGCAATCACTTTTATTCCCTTCGCCTCCTCAGCTTTACCTGCCTGGAGGTCTTTAGCTCCTACAATACCCTGAAGCAAAAAGCTATTGGCATATTTTTTCCCTGGACTTAACAGCCGCTCCCAGGACTCCTTAAAAACTTCCGCTGTCACTTCTTTGCCATTATGAAATTTAATTCCTTCCTGGAGATAAAACCGGTATGTCTTGCCGTCTTCACTTATCTGCCAGTTAGAGGATAATGAAGGGATTACTTCCATTGTCTGGGAATGAAAATCCACCAGCCCGTCATAGAGCAGATACATCAGCTGCCGGGAAGAACTATCTTGAAAGTCAAACCTGGCCGGGTCTAAGCTGCTAGGGTCATTAGCTAACTGAAACCTGAATATTCCCCCTTCCCGCTCAGCTACCCGGGGTGGATAGGCTTGGGTTTGTTCCGGCTCTTTTTTCCCGCAGCCTCCTAAAAATACTGTTAATATGGCCGAAATTATTATCATAATAACCGCTCTTTTAATTCTCATGCTATTCATTAAACCCATTCTTTTTCCACAACCTTTCTACAGCTCTGAGGAATAATCTGAAACTTTACTGTTTTTTATATAGATCAGAGTAAATTCTAAAATGCCGAATAACCCTGGATATATAATTTCTAGTTTCAGTAAAGGGAACGTCTTCCAAACTGTTAATAGTCCCATCCCAAATCCCACCGGTCAGCCATTCCTTAGTTTTTCCCGGTCCCGCATTATAGGCAGATAGAACTACGGTTAAATTATGATTAAATTCCCGACTTAAGTAGGAAAGATACCAAGTGCCAAACATAATATTAATTTCTGGTTCAAATAGCCGGTCAGGGTGAAAGTCCTCTATTTTCAACTGTTCTGCTATCCATTGGCCTGTTTCAGGCATTATCTGCATCAACCCTCTTGCTCCCTTTGGTGAAACAGCCTCATTTCTGAATTTACTTTCTGTTTTCATAACGGCTAAAATCAGATATGGGTCTACTTGGAATCGCTGGCTATTAGCTACTACCAACTCCCGGTGGGAGAATGGATAAAATTTCTTTACCAGCTTATCTGAATTTAGGATTAATAGAGTCATTATGATTAAGATTAATAGCACAAATACATATTCAACTTTAATAATTCTTTGCTTATTGTTCAATCACTTCACTCCTGCCACTATCCTGACTTCTGACTGCCGACTTCTGACTCATAAGTAGTTGCATCTTAATATTTAAATCCTATGCTGTAATTGCTGCCATAATTCCTCTATCTGCTGAAAAGTATGCGCCATATTGCTACTGTTGTCAATTACATTATCTGCCAATAATCGTTTTTCCTCGATGGAAATTTGAGCAGCCAGCCTTTCCTTTGCCTGGAACTCTGTTAGCCCGTCCCGAGCCATTAGGCGATGAATTTGGGCATCCCTGGGAACATAAACCACCCAAACTGAATCCACAATATCATTCATCCCCACCTCAAATAATAGGGGGGCATCAATAACTACTGCCGAGATGCCGGCTCTTCGATGATGTTCAATAAGTTCTTCTGCCCTGGCGATAATCTTAGGAATCATAATATTATTCAGATGCTCCCTTTGGATTTGGTCTGAAAAAATGATTTCCCCCAGTGCCTTTCTGTCAAGAAAACCGTCTTCCTGAATAACTTGTCCACCAAAAGCAGTTTCTATCTCTTTTAAAGCAAGGCTGCCAGGGAGAACTATCTCCCTGGCTAACTTGTCTGCGTCAATTATTACAGCACCCAATCCAGCTAAGTGATTGGCTGCCGTAGTTTTTCCAGTGGCAATCCCACCGGTAAGGCCGATGACAATCATAACCATCACCTTTTCTATAGTATTCCCAATAATATTAACACAACTCCTGGTAAAAAAGCAGCCTTTTCCCCTAGCCTGCCATTTATTTTATGTGCTCCCAGGTAAAGACCACCAGAAACAAGGATAAACTTGCATATACCCACCGCTACCGGAGTTAAAAAAGGAGTAAACCCTGTCATGGCAACACCAAAGCCTGCTCCCAAGGCATCCATAGCCAGGGCAAATCCTAATACAGCAGCCTCCTTTGCGTTGATTGTACCTGAGTGATCAAAGTCGGCCCGTTCAGGTTCCCGTAATATCTGGATTACAATACCCAAAAATCTTATGCTGATAATTACAATTTTTTCATTTTCTTTGTTGCCCTTAGAATAACTGGTATGATAGCCCTTTTCCTCAACCAGTGTCTTTCGGATAGCCCGGGACTTCCATGCCTGAAGGATAATCCAGCAGCCCATAACTACTAAAATAAGTGAGCCAATCCGATCCGCCCAAACCGGAGCAAGGAAACTGCCGGTGAGGTGGCCAAAAAACATGGACAGAGAAATTGCCACGCTAGAGGACAGGCAAATAATAACCAGTGAAAACCAAGGGATCTTTATCCGGCGCATTCCATAGGCAACCCCTGCCCCTAAGCCATCTAGGCTCACGGCAAAGGCGAATAGCACCATTGACAAGAATTCCACAGCTTTCCCTCCCTTTATTGCCAGATGGTGTATCAGTCATTTTAACTAATATCACTATATGGCCTAGAGAAGGAATGGTGCATGTCAGTATATTATTAACTGCACAGGAGTCAGAAGTCAGAAGTCAGAAGTCAGAAGTCAGAAGTCAGTATGAGAAAAAGGTTTATCGTCAACCCTCTCCATTTAATGCTGACACTTGGAGCAATGGTGAGTGGAGCGCCCTCCAATCTTTTCCCTAATCAAAATGGTGCCACACTTCAAGCACTCCTGGTTAGTACGGCCATAAACCTTAAGTCGGTGTTGGAATTCTCCCTTGGTGCCGGATCCATCCACATAATCCTTAATTGAAGTGCCTCGATATTTTATTCCCAATGCCAGGACTTCCCGCATGCTTTGAAAAATTCTGGTTATTTCCTCCGGGGTCAAACTGCCGGCTATTCGGTTTGGATTTACTCCAGCAGCAAAAAGGATCTCATCGGCATAGATATTGCCAATCCCCGCCACAAATTCCTGGTTTAACAGCAATTGCTTTATCTTTACCTTCCTATTCCCAACCCTTTCCCTAAATAGATTAAGCGTCAAATCCTCAGCAAGTGGCTCCGGCCCTAAAGTGGCAAGTCCGCTTATTTTTTCCACTTCCTCCCGCCGAACCAGGTAGAGACAGCCAAACTGCCGCATATCTGCAAATCTTAGCTCAGTATCGTTATCCAGCTTAAAAATAATATGCGTATATTTGTCTAATGGCATTCCTGAAACAGCCATTGTTAGACGCCCAGTCATGCGCAGGTGACCAACCAGCAAGCAGTCTCCCGTCAAATCAATGATAAAGTACTTTCCCCGTCTGCTGATATTAACTATTTTCTGACCAATAACTTGTTTTTTTAGCTCATCCACGTCATAGAACTTAATCATCTTAGACAGATAGACTTCAACGATTTTAATAGTCCGTCCCACTAATCTTGGTCTTAAAGAGGTCACCACCGTTTCTACTTCCGGCAATTCAGGCATACTAAAAAACCTTCTTTCCTAGCTTAAAATCAGTTAGATTTTTTGCATCTCATACCAGTTATATCCCCATTTTACATCTACCTGCAAGGGTACTGCCAAGGACATAACCTGTTCCATAGTCTGTTTCACTAATACCGCTGCTTTATCAAGGTCAGCAACTGCTACATCAAAAATTAGTTCGTCATGAACCTGTACTAGCATCTTGCAGTCCAACTTAGTTTTATTTAATTCTTCCTCAACTCTCAGCATGGCCACCTTGATTATATCTGCTGCACTGCCTTGAATAGGTGTATTCATTGCTGTTCGTTCCCCGAAACTTTGAATGTTTTTATTTCTACTTTGCAAATCAGGTAAATATCTCCTCCGCTTAAGGATTGTAGTAACATATCCTGCTTTTCTTGCCTGAGCCACCACCCTTTCCAGGTAAGCCTTTACTCCCGGATAGTTGGCCAAGTAGTTTTCAATATATCGTTTAGCTTCTCCCCGCTGAATCCCCAGGTCACGGCTTAACCCATAATCACTAATGCCATAAACGATGCCAAAGTTTACAGCTTTAGCCCGGCGACGCATTTCACCGGTAACCTCTGCCGGGCTTACTTCAAATACTTCGCAGGCAGTTTTAGTATGAATATCCTGCCCTTCCTTGAAAGCATTAATAAGCTTCCAATCATTTGATATATGGGCTAAAACTCTCAGCTCAATCTGGGAATAATCTGCTGCCAATAGCACCCTTCCTTCACCCTGGGGGACAAATGCCTTGCGGATTAGCCGCCCCTGCTCCAGCCTGATGGGAATATTCTGTAGATTAGGCTCGGTGCTGCTTAACCGGCCGGTGGCTGTAACCGTCTGGTTAAAGGTAGTATGCACTCGGCAATCATCAGGATTCATAACCTTAAGCAACCCATCGATATAAGTAGTTTTTAGCTTGACCAACTGGCGATAATCCAAGAGTTTATTCACGATGGGATGCCTGTCAGCTAAAGCCTCCAAGACCTCTGCATTGGTGGAATATCCAGTTTTTGTCTTTTTCATGGTTGGTAATTTAAGTTTATCAAATAAAATTATCCCTAACTGTTTGGGAGAGTTAATATTAAATTCCTCCTGGGCCAAGGAAAATATTTCATCCTGAAGCTTATCAATTCCCTCTGCCAGGCCTTCCCCCATGCTTGACAACTCCACTGGGTCCACCTTAATCCCTTCAAGCTCCATCCTAGCAAGTACATTAGCCAGGGGCAATTCTACTTCTTGGTAAAGCCCTTCCAGCTCATATTCCCGTAGTTTTACACTTAGTTCATTGACTAGTTCCCTGGTCAACCATGCCTTTTCCACCAGCCTGGCAGGAAAATCATCCTCAGAATTTAATTGCTTTCCTAAATACTCTAGAATTAGTCCCTTAAAGTCCTCTCCTGGGTTATTAGGATTCAGCAAGTATGCCATGAGCATGGGATCACAGGTTACTCCTTGGAACCCATATCCTGAATTATGCATGACAACATAAGCTTCTTTACTATGATGAACTACTTTCTTGATCTTAGGGTCACCTAAAAATCCTGCTAATTCAGGGGTAAAATTGCAATCATCACTCTTCTGCCAGACAAAGGCCGTCTCTCCGGCTATGAGGGCCAAACCATCAAGCACACTGTCCATGGCAGGTAATTTTTCATTCACTCCCGACCGGCTAATTGCCACATATACTTCCCCAGCCTTTTCGACTGCTGCTTTTAACTTATCCATTGCTATTTGATGGGTAAGATGGGTAATGCTGCATGTTATTTCCTCTTTTCCCTCTTCAAACAACTGTTTTTTCCGGGGTAGTTCTCCCAACAAGGATTTAAACTCCAACCGGCCAAATAATTTCAACAGCTTGTCTATATCCCATTTTTCTGGGCTAAAGGGTGCTAGTTCTGAAATGGTGACGGGAGCCACACAAGAGATGGTAGCCAATTCCTTACTTAAGAGGGCCTGCTCACTGTGCTCAGTCAACCGTTCTTTAAGTTTTTCCCCTTGTATCTTATCTATTGATGCTAAAATATTTTCTAAAGTACCCAATTGATGGAGCAGCTTTAACCCGGTTTTTTCTCCCACACCGGGCACACCGGGAATATTGTCGGAGCTATCCCCCATCAGCCCCTTTAAGTCGATAAACTGGTCTGGTGTCAGTCCATATTTTTCTGACAACGCCTTTAAGTCATATTCCTCTATTTCACTAATCCCTTTTCTGGTAAGCTTAACCTTGGTCCTGTCACTCACTAGCTGCAGCGTATCCCTGTCCCCAGTGAAAATAATGTTTTGGTACTCTGCTTCCTCCCCCTGCTTTATTAAGGTGCCAATTAAGTCGTCAGCCTCATATCCCTTCAGCTCAAAAACCGGAATTCTCATAGCCCTTAACAGCTCCTTGACTATCTCAAACTGGGGCTTCAATTCGTCAGGGGTAGCTTTTCTGGTTCCTTTATATTCTTTATACCGATCATGTCGAAAAGTCACTTTCCCTATATCAAAAGCCACCGCTAAATAATCCGGCTCATCCTCCCTGATTATCTTAAACAGCATTTTGATAAAACCAAATACTCCATTTGTATATTCACCTTTACCTGTAGTTAAGAGAGGCAGGGCATGAAAGGCCCGGTGGATTAAGCTGTTGCCGTCAATGATAATAAATTTAATAGTATTATTAGCCATCATTCTTTTCACCTACTTTACCAGTATTATTTCCCGAAAAAATATAGAGTTATTAATAAAAAAATTCGGTGGACAGGTTAACTATTCCTGCCCACCAAACGAAAATGCTATAGTTACAATTAATCAAGATTTTCTTCGCACAAATATTACCACTGCCACCAGAATTCCTAGGATTATGATAACCGGCAGGCTGGCCCCACCCAGCACCACCAATTCCCCTAACAAATTAAGCATTCTATTGGTGGTTACGATAAAGGCCTCACCTGATCTCTGGAAGATGCCGGAAATTCCTGGAGCAGTAATCATTTCTGTCTTAATTACCGGCTCAGTTAAGTTTAGATTAATGGTAGCTAAGCCCGTCATCTGGTTAAGATACCTTATCTGTCCAGTTAAATGCTCAATCTCATTCCTGGTATAACCCAGTTCCCGTTCGATATTTATTATATCCTCAAGCCTGTCAGCCTTTTTTAAGAGGTCCAGCAGACGTCCTTCCTTTTCCCTGGCTACCTTAAGCCTGCCTTCCACATCATAATACTCCATGGTCACATCTCTTCCAGCTAGCCGCCTACTTTTCTGACTGCCTAGTTCTTCAATTTGGCTGACAGCCAGTTCAAAGTTTTGTTGGGGCACCCGGATAACCATTTGCCCGGAGTAGTTGCCCTGCTGGGAAACAATGTGGGATGAGTCCTGAATATAACCGCCAAGGCTAACAGCTAATTCCTCCACCTGACGGACTACTGCCTGGTATTGGCCTACCTCCATGCTCAGATAGGCATCTTTCATAATCTTTCGCTCATAGCTAGAGGTTTCTTCAGTTAAAACACCTAGTTGACCTAAGTCCCCTTGGGCTGGATTCTTCTGTTCACCCATAGCCTTAGACTCTGAAGTTAGAGCCATACCTACAGTAGATTGATTACTTGTATCAATACCAGTCCGCCCGTCTGCAGCCGAAATCTTAGGAGCAGAAGGGGCAGGTGCTGATTCAAGATAGGGGTATGCTTCATCTCTGGCATAGTTGCTGGTAGCCATCTCCTCGCCTTTTGAACCCAGTCCGGCAGAGTCCATGATGCGAAGGGAACCGATATCTAATAGTCCTAATTGACCGGCAACTTGACCGGCAGCAACCAACAACAGCATCCCTGCAGCTACCCCAGCCACAGAAATCCAGGACTTTGACTTTGCCTTGCTGCTATTATTGCTTATTTCAACCACCTTTTTATTCTCCGCAGCCAGCTTCTTTAACAACTCCTGGCGAAAATGAGAAGGAGGTTCCACTTCCGGTAACTGTTTTAACACATCTACGGTCATTTGAAGACCTTCCAGCTCTGCTTGACAGTTCTTGCACCCGGCCAGATGTTCAGCAATCTGCCGCTCACTATCCTGATCCAAAACATTGTCTATATAAGCAGACAATAATTCTTCAGTCTCTTTACAAGTCATTACCGTAACCTCCTTTCATCTTATTTGACGAGCATTTACCAGGTTTTGTTCCCGTTCTGCCAGCAATTTATTTTTCAGTATTGTCCTAGCCCGATTAAGTCGGGATTTTACCGTACCCATAGTGATATTGAGCTCTCCGGCAATTTCCTCATAGGAAAAGTCCATAAATTCCCTGAGCACCAGTACCAGTCGGTACTCATCAGGCAATTGATTAATCAACCTCTGCAGATAAGCTTTCAGCTCATTTTCTTCCAGCTTTTCCTCTGGAGATTTGCCTGAATCCTGTAATTGCTTTTCCAATCTTTCTCCCTCATAGGCCACTGGTTCATCCAAGGAGTTTACTTTTACTTTTTGCTTGCGCAATTGATCTCGACAGACATTAGCCACCACATGATAAATCCAGGTGCTGAAGGAAGCCTCGCCCCTAAAGCTTTTAATAGAGCGAAAAACTTTAATAAAAGCTTCTTGGGCCAAGTCAGAAGCATCCTCATGGTTGCCCATCATCCGATATGCAATGGTATAGACCTTTTTTTCGTATTTGATAATTAACTGCTCAAAGGCCTTTTGGTCGCCCTGTTGACTTTTTTTAATTAAATCTTCATCTGCACTTAACAAATCACTGGCCCCCCTTCAAAAAGCTCCTCAATATTATATAGACGCATTATTTCTCTCCATAGTTCCCTTTGGCAGCAAAAATTCCCCTGCCAATAATTTTTTCTCCATGCTTGTTCTTCAGCGAGTCCAGTGCCTGGGTCAAGCGGATGACCGCAGCATAAAAGGCTTCCATATCCACATGCATAATCCATCTTTCCATGGCTCCACTCCTTTATAAACCCTTGAATCTTGTCATATAACTACTCCTAGCAAAATTATAACACAGCTTGAAAATTAAACTACTGCAAAATTTTGTAGATTTATAGTAACTTTACAAAAAAAACCCCTGCTAATAAAAGGAGTCCCAATAAAAGGAGTCCCAATAAAGTGGGGAGTCAAGTATATGGTAAATTTTTTTCAAAAATTTACAGGAGTCAGGAATCAGGAGTCAGGAGTCAGGAGTCAGTGTGAACAATAATGTCTCAACTCATTGCGAGTTCTGACTACTGAATTCTGAATACATTAATAGTAATTATATTTGATCATAAACGGGGAAGTTTCTGTTACCCCATCCCAGAATATCTTTTCCCAGCGGGGTTGCAAAATATCCCCTGGCTGTACCAAATTATTTCCCAGCAGGGGTTTTAACTGTTGGCGCAATCCAAAAAAAAAATCATACTAATTCGTTATCAACTGATGAAAGCACATATTCTTCAGCAAATGCATCTTTAGGCTCTTCTAAAAAGATACAACAGTATAGAAAGCTGAAAAATGCACCCCCGGCGATGATAAAGAAAAATTGCTGGGGTGTTACCATGGTAAAGATGGTTAAATAGACTACTGCCCCCACATTGCCGTAGGCTCCAGCCATTCCGGCTATTTGCCCGGTAATTCGCTTCTTAATCAGGGGAATAATGGCAAAGGTTGCTCCCTCGGCTCCCTGAACAAATATGGAGCAGAGCACAGTAATGGCAATTGCCATAATAAGAGGCCATTCTGAATTTATCATACCCATCCCTATAAATCCTAATCCAATACCAAACATGTAGATTAACATAATGCGCTTTCGATTGCCCATCCGGTCTGACAACCATCCACCTAAAGGCCGAGCAACTAAATTTACAAAGGCAAAGGAGGCGGCCACTAGTCCCGCAGTAGTAGGGGACAAATTAAAGGTCAACTGGAAAAATGCCGGAAGCATGGAAACAACAGCCAATTCGGCACCAAAGTTAGCAATATAGGTAGTGTTTAAAGCAGCCACACTGCCAAATCGGTACTTGTCATCTTCGGGCACTCCTTTGCGAAGGATAGGTACATTCACCTGTAAAATTTTCACCACATGGTAAATGAAAACCCCAATATGAAATACTATAATTACATTTAATGTTGTTTCAGATAGAAAGCCCATGTTTTTTAAGCGCCAGGATAGTAATACGATGGCCCCAATCAGTGGGATTTTCCACAGAATTAACTGTACCATATCCCCCCAACTACTAACTTCCATAGCGCCAACTTTTTTTGGCTTATGATAAATTTTGCCCTCAGGTGTATCCTTAACTAAAAAAAAATATATAATGCCATAGATAAGACAAGCTGCACCGGTAAAGGCTAGGGCATAGCGCCACCCGTTGTCACCCCCAAAGGCTGTTAAAGCCACCCATGGCAACAACATGGCAGCTGCCGCTGAACCAAAATTCCCCCAGCCGGCATAAAAACCTTCTGCAAATCCAACACTTTTAGGCGGGAACCATTCGGCCACCATTCTTATGCCAACCACAAAGCTGGCACCGATTGTACTCAGTACCAATCTGGAAATAAAAAGCTGCATCCAGCTATCGCCAAAGGCAAAGACAAAGGTGGGGACTGCCATGGTAACCAGCAGGCCGGAGAAAACAAGCCTGGGTCCGTATTTATCCAGCAGCATACCGACGATAATCCGGGCCGGTATAGTCAAAGCTACATTTAGTACCGCTAAAGCCTGCACATGCTGCATAGTCAGCCAGCCGGAAGTTTTAACCATGGTGGTGGCCAAGGGGGCCATATTAAACCAAGTAAAAAAACAGATAAAAAAGGCAATCCAGGTTAAGTGAAGCACCTTTATTCTCTCTTCACGAAAAGAAAAAAGTTCAGCTACTCTCATTTTTTCATGCCTCCTTATTAGCTTGGCTTTTCAGCCCCTGGTCTATTATAAAACCACCAGTTAATGGCGGTGGCAAGTACGTAGAATACCGCGATCCCGTAGAAAAAAGGAATAGGATTCCCTGTTCTGGCAATAGCAACACCAATTAATACAGACCAGATAAAGGGTCCGTAGGCTGCAATAGCTGCCGTCCAACCGATAACACCTGCCGCTTGTCTGGGGTTATGGGCAAAAATAATGGGATACTGGCGGAAGGTAGAAGCATTGCCAATTCCGGCAAACAAGAAAATAATCAGCATAAGTGCTACAAAATATGGGAATTGCTCCATTGATGTAGGTGTAAGGAGTTCTGTGGTGGCCATTACCAGCACACTGATGGTAAGCACTACTCCGGTTATGGTGGTAAAAATTGCCCCGCCAAATTTGTCCGTGAATGGCCCCATGGCAACCCTAATGGCAGAGCCAATTAGTGGCCCAAGGAAAGCAAACTTTAACGGATCAGGAGCACCTGGAAAAACACCGTACACTGTTAAGATTAGCAGTGGGAAGGTGGCAGAAAATCCGGAAAAAGAGCCAAATGTCATAATATAAGTAATGGTACAAAACCAAGTGTGCTTATTTTTGAAGATATCCAGCTGTTCAGAGAACTTGGCAGTCACCGGGACACTTCTCAAATATACCCATGCCAGCACTCCCATAATAATTAAAAAGGGAATGTATACAAAACTGGCATTCTGCAGCCAAATGTTTGTAGAAGCACCTCCCCTGGTCATAACTTGGGGTCCACCAACTATTGTACCAAAGGCAGCAAAGCCGATAATCCAGGGTGTAACAAACTGGGTTAAGCTTACCCCAAAGTTGCCTATGCCGGCCTGAATACCCAGGGCCGTTCCCTGCAGCCTCTTAGGAAAAAATAAACTGGTACTGGGCATGTAGGAGGAGAAGTCCCCGCCACCAAAGCCAGCGGCCAAAGCCAATATCACAAATATCCAGAAAGGTGTATCAGGATTCATTATTGCAAATCCGATTCCTATCACCGGAAATAACTTAAGAAAAGTAGCTATGGTAATTACATGTCTGGTTCCGTACAAAGGAATTAAAAAAGTATGAATAATTCTCAACGTTCCTCCTGCCAAACCAGGCATGGCAGCTAACCAAAAAAGCTGATTAGACGTAAATTGAAAGCCTATTTGGGGCAATCGTACTACAATGGCACTCATCATAAACCAAGTAGCAAAGGAAAAAATAAGTGAAATTGTAGTTATGGTCAAGGTTCTCCAAGCAATTTTACTCCCGGTTTCAGCCCAAAATTTAGGATCTTCCGGTTTCCATTTTTTTAGCCACGATGACATTATCTTATCCCCTTTCATAACACAAATATTTTCAATTGCGGTTTGTGACCATTTTGGTCACAAACCGCAATTGCCCAATACATTTATTTTGCTTTATCATCTATACACTTTAACTATTCCAGGGATAATTCTTATTCCAAATGACTATCTGTCGTGGCCGGATCAAGTATCCTAGGGGTATGGAAAACAAGTGCACTAACCTGGTAAAGGGTATCAGTAGAACCAGCAAAAATGCACCAAAGATATGAAGCTTAACTGCCCAGGGCAACATGGCTACATAATGAACTTGCGGGTCTAACAATAATAGTGATTTTAACCAGGGCTGAGCTGATTCCACAAACCACACCGAACCCCAACGATGGAAAAGGGCAATGTAAACTCCTGACAGCACCTGCATTAACAATGCCAGCAGCAACACCCAGTCCATTACTGAAGTAACTACACTGATCCTGGGATTAATAATTCTCCGGATAATCAATCCTCCTATCCCGAAAATAACAACAAACCCAAGGGCCAATCCTGTCACTTCTATCACATACAATCTAATGGGCTCTCCCACCAGACTTGCCCAAGCATTTGGGAAAAATACTGCCAGCAAATGACCCAGCAGGATCATAATAATTCCGTAATGCCACGGGACTGAACCCCAGAACAACTGCCTGTTTTCCAAAAACTGGGTGGATAAGCTGGAGTAAGAATAACCATCGCTTAAATAACGATGTATCCCGAATACTACTGCCAGAATAACTGCCATGTACGGAAAAATGGCAAACAAGAACGTGTCAAACATCCTTTTTCCTCCTTTCAAAGCCTTACAAATTGTTACTACTCAGGGGTCAGAATTGATTGTCAACTGTCCAACTAATTCTGACTACTGACTCCTGACTACTGACTACTGACTACTGACTACTGACTACTGACTCCTGACTCCTGAGTTAGAACCAGCAGAATTGCTTTAATGGCTTCCCCATAATAATTTTGGTCTTGTTCCCCAAAAGCTTTGGTCAATCTTGTTAAGACCGGAATTAAACATTCCTTAAGCAATATTGAGGTATTCTCGTCATCTTGGGTGGTACTCAGAAACCGCAGAATGACTGCAATATGGTCAGGTAGTTCATTTTCTGCTGAGAATCCATGTTCTTTATACTGCTCCTGCAGTTTGACCATAAAGGCACCCCGCTTGTAGTTTTCCCCAAAGAGGTGATAACCTGCATAGGGATAACTGGTTGGCTGCAAATCAAAGGTGCCTGAGTATATCTCCTCCAGTCGGCCGGGGGGCGTTTGAGCCACAAACCCCTTGAATTTTTCCAACCGGGCCGCAGCTTTAGAGTTTACTGAAGCTGTGATAGCTATACACTCATTAACCTTTTCTTCAAGGTTCGGTGTTGGATATTCCAGAACCTCACTAAAGAGCTGATATAATTCTCTCGGAATTTTCTCCATAATTTACCACCTCCGTTCTGGTCTTTTCCTAAAACCAAATCCGGCACTCCCCTTGTAATCAGCCACGTCTCCTTCTAATGCTTCAATGGCTTGTTCCCGCATTGTTGGTGGTACCACATAGCGTTCGTTGTAGTTGGCTATTGCGGACAAATAGAAAATTCCTTCGGCCTGTTCAGGAGTAAGCTGAGCTTTTTCCAATGCTTCCCTTGCCTCATCTTCTCCCATGTCTCCCACCTGTTTCACTCTTTTATAAATCCTCACTGCCACCAGTTTCTTGTATACTTCTTCCACCATTGATTCATTACCCGCCGCAAAGAGATTGGTCAAGTACTTAATTGGCATCCGGGCGCTTTCTACGCTGCTGAAAAAATCTTCAGCAGTCCGATATACACCACCGTTATCCGCACCGATGACCGGCAACAATGGGGGTACATAGAATAGGCTTGGTACTGTGCGAAACTCAGGGTGTAAAGGCAGTGCCAGCTGGTACTCCTTTACCAGCTTGTAAACCGGTGAATTTTGGGCTGCTTTAATCACATCGTCGTTTAGACCACTGGCCTTAGCCATGGCTATCACCTTGGGATCAAAGGGATTTAGAATCATTTCCCGCTGTCCATCCACCAGCAATTCATCTGTCAACTTTGCCGTTGCCTCGATTTTGGCAGAATCATACAATAGCACCCCAAAGTAGCGAATTCGTCCTGGACAGGCATGGAAACAGGCAGGTGGCTGCCCCGACTCTACCCGGGGATAGCACAAAATGCACTTCTCCGACTTGCCGACACTCCAATTGTAATAAGCCTTTTTATAAGGACAGGCGGATACACACATCCTCCAAGCCCGGCAGGTCTCCTGATTAATCAGAACAATCCCATCTTCACCCCGCTTATAAATGGCCCCGGAAGGACAAGATGCCACACAGGCCGGGTTGATGCAGTGATTACAGATTCGGGGCAAGTAGAAGAGTACCATTCGCTCCATCTCCAACAACTGCCGCCGCTCTTCTTCACTGATATCCTTTAAATTTGGGTCATTACTGGCATAGATGGGCGAACCACCTAAATCATCGTCCCAGTTGGGACCACTTTCGATATCAATGGGCTCACCGGTAATTCTGGAGATAGGCCGGGCTGTTGGCTGGTCATCTCCTGCCGGAGCATTAAAGAGGTCACCGTAACGGTAAGTCCACGGTTCATAATAATCGTCCATGGTGGGCAGATGGGGATTATGAAAAATATTAGTTAACCCTCCCAATCTACCTTGTAACTTTAATTCCAGCTTTGCTCCTTTAATTTTCCAGCCGCCCTTATACTTATCCTGGTTCTCCCATAGGGTGGGATAGCCGGTCCCAGGTTTAGTTTCTACATTGGCCCACCACATATACTCAGTTCCTTTGCGATCGGTCCAAATATTTTTACAGGCAACACTGCAGGTATGACAGCCTATACATTTGTCTAAATGAAATACCATTGATACTTGTGCCCGTATACTCATTTTCCACCATTCCCTTCTATACTTAATCTCTACCAGTTTGGTTTGCCCTCTAGTTTTCGAACCATAACATAAGAATCCCGATTGACTCCCGTGGGACCCCAGTAATTAAATCCATAGGAGAACTGGCCGTACCCGCCGGCCATATTTACGGGCTTTAGCTTAACCCTGGTAAGACTGTTGTGTCCCCCTGCCCGCTTATTGCCCCTTAAGGGTGATTTAGGTACAGAGATAGTTCGCTCCGGGGAATGGTAGTACATACACAATCCTCTCGGCAGCCGGGCACTCACCACTGCTCTTGTTACCACTACTCCGTGGTCGTTGAATACTTCAATCCAGTCGTTGTCATTTAGCCCCAGTTCTGCTGCATCTTTATCGTTAATCCAAAATGGTGCCACACCTCTTGATAAGGTTAACATCCGCTCATTATCATAGTAGGTGGAATGAATCTGCCATTTTCCATGGGGAGTTAAATAGTTAAGCTTAAGAGTCTTGCCTTCAGCTTTAGACTTTATATTATCGCCACCGGCATTTGCATCCAGTTTCGGCTTGTAGGTGGGTAAATTCTCACCAAAGGCGATATAGCTTTCATGGTCTAAATAAAGATGCTGCCTGCCGGTAATTGTCCGCCAAGGTACCAGTCTTTCTACGTTTAAGCAGTATGCTGAATAAGTCCGCCCGTTATTAGTAATACCAGTCCAACAGGGTGTTGTCAGCAATCGCCTTGGCTGGATAGCCAAGTCATCAAAACTCATCCGCACCTCTTGCTGCCCTTCTGCTAAATCCATCAGAGGAACACCTACTTTTTCCTCCTCAGCTTGAAATGCCCGGTAGGCTACATTACCATTAGTTTCCGGAGCCATTTTCAGAATGATTTCGGCAGCATCTTTTGCGTTAGCGATGGAGGGGTATTTTTGGCCATTCCATTCCACCGGATTTTTGGCTAACAACTCGTCGTATTCCTGAGCCACCGAGAAGGTCAGTCCGTGCATCCCAATGCCTTCCTGCTTCACCTTTGGTCCCAAAGAAATAAAGCGGTTATATAAGTTAACATAATCCCTTTCCACTACTACCAGGTTTGGCATGGTCTTACCAGGGATTGCCTCGCATTCCCCTTTAGTCCACTCTTTTACCTGGCGCTGGGCCATTTCTGCCGGAGTATCATGCTGCAGCGGTACAGCAACTACATCCTTAATGGGTTCAGGCAGGTGGACTTTTGCCAGTTCGCTTACCTTTTGGGCAAAGGCTTTAAAGGTATCCCAGTCAGTCTTTGCTTCCCAGGAAGGTTTGACAGCCTCCTGCAGTGGGTGAATAAAGGTATGCATATCAGTGCTGTTTAAGTCATCTTTCTCATACCAAGTAGCTGCAGGCAGAACAATATCTGAGTACAGGGCTGAGGTGTCCATCCTAAAGTTCAAGTCTACTACCAAGTCCAGTTTGCCGATGGGACTTTCCTCCCGCCAGACAGCTTCACTGACTGAGTCACCTGCTATTTCCTCAGCTATGTGGTTGCTATGGGTTCCCAGATAATGTTTGAAGAAGTACTCCTGACCTTTTGCACTGGACATCAAGGCATTTCCTCGCCAAATAAACCATACCCTTGGCCAGTTTTCTGGTGCATCCGGGTCTTGGATGGCAAAATTAAGTTTCTTTTCCTTTAGCTGCTCAACTGTATATTTGACTATCTCCTCGTTGGTGGTTGCTCCCGCCTTTTCAGCATCCTTAACCACATCCATGGAGTTTTGACCAAACTGGGGATAAAAAGGCATCCAACCCATCTGAACCGCCCTGATATTGGCATCTATGGTATGCCCCTTGGATAAGGGGTTATCTCCTTTTACTGCTGCATACTCAGAAAATGCTCCTTCGTAACGCCACTGCCCCGAGTGGATATAGTGGAAGGAAGGTGTATTCTGCAGCCTAGGAGGCTTGCTCCAGTCTAGTGCCATAGCCAGAGATGCCCAAGGAGCCTGGGGCGCCAGCTTTTCCTGTCCCACATAGTGATTTAATCCACCACCGTTAGTGCCTACGCAGCCACAGAGAATTAATCCGATAATGCCAGCTCGGTACATCAAATTTTGATGATACCAGTGGGTGATGCCTGCTCCGATGGCGATCATACATTTTCCATTAGTTTTTTCTGCTGTTGTTGCCCATTCCCGGGCAAATTGGATGACATTTTTTCGATGGATTCCGGTAAACTTTTCCTGCCAAGCGGGAGTGTAGACAGCGTCATCATCATAATTTTGTGGATATTCCCCTGGCAGACCCCGCCCAACCCCAAACTGGGCCATCAACAGGTCATAGATTGTAGCAACCGGAACTTTCCCGTCTGTTGTCTCTACATATTTAACAGGGATGCCTCTGTTAAGGCTCTTCTCGTTAGCAAAATCAGTCAGGCTAACCTGCAATACCTCATCGTGGTTTTCCAGCATGGATAACACCGGTTCGATTGCCGACCCATCTTGCCCATCCTTAAGGTCCAGGTTCCACTGGCCCTTTTTCTTTTGCCAACGGAAACCAAGGGTTCCCTGGGGCATGCGCAGTTCTCCCGATTCTTTATCCACAACCAGGTATTTAAAGTCGCCGTTCTCTTCATCCTGGTATCGTTCCACCTTATTCACAGGCAACATTTGTCCTGGGACATATGTGCCGTTTTTCTCTTTCAGCTCCACCAAAAATGGAGAGTCGGTGTATTTTTTAACATAGTCTATAAAATATGGCACCCTTTGTTCATAGTGAAATTCCTTTAGAATAACATGGTTCACAGCCATCCAAAAGGCTCCGTCTTGACCTGCATTGATGGGAATCCACTGATCAGCAAACTTGGCAACCTGGCTAAAGTCCGGCGACAGCACTACCATCTTGGCTCCGTTATGCCTGGCCTCCGCTGCAAAGTGCACATCGGGAGTACGGGTCATACTGAGGTTTGAGCCCATAGAGACAATATACTTGCTGTTAAACCAGTCGGCACTTTCTGCCACATCCGTCTGCTCGCCCCAGATTTCCGGCGAAGCGGTGGGCAAGTCACAGTACCAGTCATAAAAGCTCAGTAACGTACCGCCCATCATTTGCATAAATCGTGATCCACCGGCAAAGCTGACCATGGACATGGCTGGAATTGGTGAAAAACCAATTACCCGGTCAGGTCCGTATTTTTTAATTGTATATATATTGGAGGCAGCAATAAGTTCTAGTGCCTCATCCCAACTCACCCGGCGGAAACCACCCTTGCCCCGGGCTTGTTGATAGCGCCTTCGACTGGTGTCATCAGCCATAATTGCACTCCAGGCTTCCACTGAATCTTTGTGTATTTCTTTGGCTTCCCGCCATAAATCCAATAACGCCCCCCGCATATACGGGTATTTAACTCTAAGAGGACTGTAGTTATACCATGAAGCTGCATTACCTCTGGGGCATCCCCTTGGTTCATAATTTGGTATATCTTCAGCTAGTTTTGGATAATCATTAGCCTGGGTCTCCCAAGTAATAATGCCGTCCTTAACATAAACCTGCCAGGAACAGCTACCGGTACAGTTAGCACCGTGAGTACAACGAACAACCCGGTCAAACTGCCAGCGGTTGCGATAAAATTCTTCCCACTGTCTCGTTTTAGGGTTGAAAATATCCTGAATCCAACTCATTCGCTTCTCAACTCCTTTTCTTTATCTGAAATCTGGCCCATTATTTAATCTGCTGCTGGTTAGCTTTTTGGGTTGCCTGCTCTATTAAAGACCTGCGTACATTTTGTAGACGACCTTTCCAAAACAGACCACTGACAATCAACAGCATTAATGTGCCTCCTAGGCCAAACATGGCAAACTGGGTTCCCCCTTGGGAAGAGAGCTCATCAACAGTTGCAGCAAAGAATGCAATTAAATTGGCTACTTCCTCCTTGGTTAAGGGTTGAGTGTCATAAATTGGCTTCATCGTCGGGAATGGGGATGTAGGTGCAGTTAAAACTGAACCAAGGGCAGTTTCGCCATAGGTGTTATAAACCTTAGTCAAGTCAGGCCCCAAAACACCACCGCCCAAGACACCAATTCCTCCTGCATCATGACAAGCTAAACAGGAACCACCACCATTTCTAAAGGAAACAGCACCAACGTACAAGTCTCGCCCGATGGCAGCATCACCCTGGGGGAGCGGCTCTTTTGGGGTTGGGGCCGCTTCTCCAATTGACGGGCCAAGCATCATTACCATCCCGGTTATAAGGATTAAAATTAAAAATATAATACCCTTATTGTTGCAACAATGATTTTCATAAATATTAGATTTTACACCCATGCAGTTCACCTCCTAAAGGTTATTCTTATAGCTAGTGTTGAGGATAGCAACTAACCACTGTCTCTGTTCACCCCCTAGTATGAAATTAAATGATTGCGTAACTCTTCATATTGCAAATAATATGCCACTAACCCCCAGTGATAAAAAAATAATTTAAGTCCTTTGTTTGCTGAATAAAATTAAAAGACCATCTGTTTTTGCACCTAGGCCATCTGCCCTTGCGTCTAAAATTTTAGACAGTTGTATAATAAAATCACTGCCCCTCACCACAAAAATTCTACTTTTTAATATTTCATTAATATTTCCCAAGAGTGCATTCAGCAAAAAAACCACCCGTTTGTAACGGATGGTTTTAAATAAGCTTCTAGTTTTTTGTTTTTTCTACCCGGCAGATACTTGTTTTTAAAACAGGCTGTCTGCTAAATTGATTTAAATTAATATCTGTTAGATGATTAACAGCAGTGGCGTTTGTATTAATGTCATCACCAAAGTGAAATGGTATAAATACATGCCCTGTTAAAACGCTTTCACTAATTTTCGCCTCCACCTGGATTTCCCCAAAGGGTGAAATTACTTTAACCAATTCTCCTTCTTTAACAGCCAATTTTTCTGCATCATGAAAATTTATCTCTACAAAGCCCCGATTGGACATTTGGTGTAGTTCAGGGATGCGCTTAGTCTTTACCCTGGTATGATAGTGCTCCGCTAATCTTCCGGTGTTTAATAAAAAGGGAAACTCTTCAGAAGTCTTTGCTGCAGTTTCCAAGTACTTATAACTTATTAGCCGGGCTTTTCCATCTTCAAAACTAAAATGGCCGTCAACATAAAGCCTGTCTGTACCAGCAAGTTTTTTCTCACCGCATGGCCATTGAATACCTAATTCTTGTTCCAGTCTGTCATAGGTAATTCCCGTCATATCATTGGGTCTATCCTTTGATAGACCCTGCCACTCCTGAAATGCCTCCTGGGCATTTTTCCAAGAAAATAATTGCCCCGCCCCTAGCTTTTCTGCAACCATACAGAAAATTTCCAGATCAGGTTTGGCTTCCCCTGGTGGATTGACAGCCTTTCGACCCAGATTCACCCTTCTCTCTGCATTGGTATAGGTGCCGGTTTTCTCGCCCCATTGAGCTGCAGGTAAGACTACATCAGCGTAGGATAGGGTTTCATTTGGATAAATATCCTGAACAATTAAAAATACTTTCGCCAACTGCCGTCGCACATAGGCTAAATTTGGCAGTGATACGGCGGGGTTAGTGGCAATATTCCAAAGTACCTGCAAACGCCCCTCCTCAATTTGTTGCAGCATATGAAAGATATCATTAGTTTTATCTGGGATAATACCAGTACTGATACCCCAATAGCTACTCACTTCTCCACGGTGTTCCTCATTGCCATGGCTTCTGTAGCCAGGGAGAGTGCTTGACCCGCCAACTTCCCGGTGACTCATGGATGCGCACTGGCCCGTTAGAGAAAATGGGCTGGCCCCAGGCCTGCCAATATTGCCCGTTACCAAATGCAAATTATTTATTGCTAATGCTGACTCTGCTCCCATATGACTTTGGAAAACTCCCTGGACAAAAACTGTGACAAATTTTTCCGATTGCCCAAGCAATCTGGCGGTATTGTTAATCAAGTCCTCTGGGATACCGGTAATGGCCGCCGTAGCCTGGGGGGTAGCATCCTGAATAGTCTCCTTTAAGCTGTTAAATCCAGCAGTATGATTGTCGATAAATTGTTGGTCTATCCAGTTTTCCACAACTAAAATATGGAGTAGGCCGTTTAACAATGCCAAATTTGTTCCCGAACGAAGCTGCAAGTGAATATCAGCTATTTCTGCCGGCAGAATTCTTCGGGGATCTGCTACAATTAATTTCGCCCCATTATTCCGTCTGTTTCTCAGCAATCGCTGCCACACTGCAGGATGCATTTCTGCCGGATTACAACCAAAGATAAAAATACATTGAGCTTCATCTAAATCATTGAAACATCCTGGAGGGCCATCACTGCCAAAAGACTGTAGATTTGCGTGGACTCCTGAAACAGTGCATAGTCTTAAGTTTGAGTCAATATTTGGAGTACCTATCACCCCTTTTGCAAGCTTGGCTAATCCGTAGCTTTCCTCCAGCAGCAACTGTCCTGAACCGTAAAAACCCATTCCTTCTGGTCCCAGTTTCGTTAGAGTTGTCTTAATCTTTGCAGTAATAAGTTCAAGGGCTTCTTCCCAGGAAACCGGCTTTAATGCCCCATTCTTCCGCACCAGGGGTTGGGTCAATCTATCAGGGTGATGTAGAGATTTCCACTGGTATAGTCCCTTTATACAACTGACAGACCCGCTATTCACGGAATAATCTCTATTCCCTTTAATAGCTACTGCTTGCCCGTTTTTCACTCCGATGTACAACCCACAGCCTGAAGCACAATAGCCGCAAGTGGAGTACACCCATTCATCAACTGCAACATCTTGCTCAGGAGACAAGCGGTTTTTACTGGTTAAGTTCCACGCCAGCCCTATTGTATTGGCACTGCTCATTTGGGCTGCCCAGTTGGCAAAAGCATTTCTGGTGTTAACATTTTTGCCCAGAAAATCAAATTCTGCTAGATTGCCTTGAAGTTGTTCATCCACGTCTTTTACCAGGTGGTGGATGGCTTCATAAAGTCTATGTTCCACTGTTTTTTCCTCCTAAAAAGACTTAACTCTGAATTTTTAAGATTCAATGTTGTATCTCTTTAATTTCTGATAAAACCCTGACCGATGAATTCCCAGTAGTCCTGCTGCCTCCTGTTTATTGCCGTTAGTTACCTGTAAGGCCCGTATAATGGCATCCTTTTCAGCTTTAGCCACAATAGTTTCTAGTTCCAGGGTGTCATCATTTTGTCTCCTCATAAACATGGGTGGCAGATCTTTGGCTTGAATTACTTTTGCCTCTTCTTCAACCACATTAAAAGCATATTCTAACACATTTTCAAGTTGTCTCACATTACCGGGCCAGGGGTAGTTCAGGAAGATCTCCTTTGTTTCCTGATGGATTCCGGTAATCTCCAAATTATATTTTCGGTTAAAGTTATTGACTATTTCTTGAGCTATTAAAATAATGTCATTAGGTCTATCCCTTAAGGGCGATACTTCTATGGCAATAACCGATAGGCGGTAATATAGGTCAAGTCTGAACTTTTGCTCTTCCACCAGCTTCTCAAGATCCTGATTGGTGGCTGCAATTATCCTGACATCGCTATAGATGGTGTTATGTCCACCAACCCTTTCAAAGGTTTTGTCCTGGAGTACCCTGAGAATCTTAGCTTGCATACTAAAGGGCATGTCCCCGATTTCATCGAGAAAAACCGTTCCCCGATTTGCCAGCTCAAATTTCCCAGGCTTACCGCCCTTGACTGCACCTGTAAAAGCGCCTTCCTCGTAGCCAAACAGTTCTGATTCCAGCAAATTTTCCGGGATGGCAGCACAATTAATTTTGATAAAGGGCTCACCACTTCTTAAACTGGCATGATGAATCGAGTGGGCAAAAAGTTCTTTACCGGTACCACTTTCTCCCATCAACATAACGCTGGCATCCCCTTTGGCCACTCTTTCAGCCAATCTCTTTATTTGTTTAATAGAATCACTTTCACCAATTATGCTTGCAAAAGGCGATTTTTGCTGCCACCAGGTTTTTAACTCCTCCTGGTAAAACATAAGCCTACTTTCCAGTAAACGGAATTTATTCAGCAAGTCCTTTGAGCGCAATTGCTCAATGGGCACCAATTTGCTTACTCCACCGATAATACTGGTATTACTAAATAAAGCTTGTTCAGAGATGACTAATTCATGATGGTTAACTGCAATTATTTTACCTTGATACCCGTCTTTAGTGGCTAAAATTTTAGGCAAACTAGAGAATTCAACTATTTCAGCGATGGGTTTGCCGATAACTTTGCTGCTGTCCACGCCAATTAATTCACTGTACAGTTGATTCATCATCATGATTTGACCATTTAAATCAACAATAACCAAGCCAATCATTACTTCATCCAAGATAGCCTCATAAATTTCAGTCATAATTTTCAAAGTGGTGTTCTGCCGCTGCAGTTCAATGTGCTGGTTAATATTGTCAAATAATATAGCACAGCACAACTCTTCCTGGTCATTTTTAAATGGTATATATCTAACAATATAATAATTTCCTGCCGTTAACTTTTCAGTAGTAAAAAAGCCCTTGTTTTCAAGAATCGCCTCCATATACCTAGCCTGGTGAAAAACACTATTGACCTTTTTATTGCCTAAATCTATAATTGGATCCAGTTGCAAAATCTCTTTAACCAGTGAATTGCCATAAATTATTTTACCTTCTTTATCAACCAACAGAAAACCTTGATCAAGATTTTCTGTTATTTTTTTCCAAAAAGAAAAATCTATACTCATTTTCATCCCCACTTCAGTATACACTTATTAAATAACTTGCTAGACACCCGTCCTTATATGCTATAAAATTAAATTATTCAATCTTAATCAAGCTGAATAATGCCCTTTTTAATAGCATATTTTATTAATTCCACCTGGTTATGAACACCCAGCTTTTCCATTAGATTAGCCCGGTGGTTATTAACTGTATGAATGCTGATGGTTAACCTTTCGGCAATTTCTCTATTGGTAGATCCTTTAATTATTAACAGCATGATTTCTCGCTCCCTATCAGTTAGCTTGCCTATGCCGGAGTGATCATCGTCAGATTTCACTTTTTCCAAATAATCATTAACCAGCAGGTGGGCTACCGAAGAGTGCAGATAAACTTTACTCATGGCTACTGATCGAACAGCTGCCAGCAGCTCAGATTCCGGGGCTGACTTAGGAATATATCCTGACGCCCCTGCCTTAATGGCTTGAAAGAAATATTCCTCATTATCATGCATAGTTAACATTAAAATACCTTGTTTTTGATGAGTAAGGGATAATTGCCTTGCTGCTTCCAAGCCATTGACCCCGGGCATACTGATGTCCATCACCACCACATCAGGCCTCAGCTGTTCCACCCACTTTAGCAAATCTCGGCCATTATCTAATTCTCCAACAACCTCCATGTCAGGTTGAGCATTTAATAATAACCTGACACCGGCTCTGACTACAGCATGATCTTCAACAAGTAATATCTTTATTTTTTTAGTCATTTTTTATCACCCCTGGTAGTATAGATGCAGATTTTTTAATATACCATACAGCTCCAATGAGCAGGAGGTTATGTCAATGTCAATAAAAACCAGACTTATTTTTGCCGTTTCCCTTCTAGTGGGATTAATGGCTAGCCAACTCTATATATCTATCATTATAGCAGAGACAAAATCATTAATGTTATTTTCTATTTTCATAGCTAGTTTAGCCGTATTAGTATTGTGGGTAAACATCATAAATCATTTAACCACGGGTATTAAGACTCTGCAACAAACCATTTCCCTGGCTACAGAGGGCAATTTATCTCAAATTTACCCTGGCAACACCCATGACGAGTTTTCCAGATTAGCACACTCAATTAATGTAATGTTAACTTCCCTTGATTTTACCCGTCAAGAAAACAATCAACTCCACGAAGAAGCATTGCAAATGAAGGAAGAAAAAATCACCCTGTTAAAAAATCACTTATCACAAGTAGTCAAGGTGCAGGAAGATGAGCGCAAAAGGATTTCTAGGGAATTGCACGATCAGGCTGGGCAAGCCTTAATGGCTATTCAGTTAGGCCTTGGCCGCATTGAAAAGCATGCCTGTTCCAATGAAATTACCAAGGAAATTGATGAATTAAAAACCCTTACCCATAGCACCATGCAAGATATTAAAAACTTGGCCCTAGACCTACGGCCAAGTATGCTGGACGAACTAGGCTTAATTCCTACTATTCGACAATATGCTAAGGAATTTTCCCGCCGCACCGGCATTCAAATTAAGTTAGATTTAGCCATTATTGACCATAATCAGCATAACCAAAATCACTTTACTGCCGAATTAGAAACAACTTTATTTAGAATTATTCAAGAATCCCTAACTAATGCAGCCAAACATGCTGAGGCAGATGTGGTAACGATACAGTTAAAGGAAACCGACAGCAAGTTAGAGCTAATCATCAATGACAACGGTACCGGCTTTGATATAACCGAAGCACTTGCAAACCAAAAAAAGGAATGTGTCGGATTATTTGGAATGAAAGAGCGGGTTTCACTGTGGAATGGCAATTTAGTTATTAAGTCTTTTCCCGGAGGGGGAACCACATTATTTATTACTATTCCCTCCGGCACCATGGTGTCTTAAATGCCCCGCTCTTAATCCCATATTCTATATCCGACTAACAATTCCCTTTTTCCCTAGGTCCTATATTTCCAGTGTCAATTGGCCCTGGTATCCCGAAGGCTTTTGACCCATTATTCACCACTAGTTTAAGATGTTTGAACTTTTTTGCCACTATATTGTTTGCTACTAATTTTCTGCCACAATTGTCACATGTGTATTCCTCTATTTTCAACCTTACTTCGCTTGTTTCCCGGCAGAAAGGACAGGCTATCGGTTCATATTTGAATATGCCAGGGATTACTCGGGCAGCCAGTGCACCTGCCAAGGCCATTACCAGTCCTGTCATCACTACCCAGACTCCTATTTTGGTAAATATTATGGTTATGATCAGTCCTACTCCTATTCCTAAAACTGCCGCCGCCGCCATGGAGCTTAGTTCCTTGATTTTTGTTCTAGCTTTGCTTTTAGTTTCCCACATGTTCCCGACCCCCTTAATGTAAGCTAGTCCTTGCGCCCACTTGCGCAAGAGCTGCTTTATAAAAACCAATTACATCTTGTTGCAACAGTATCATTTTATAGTGTTCCTTCGAATCCTCCGCAAAGGCTTCTGTTTGTATTAAAAGCGAAAGTGTTTCTTCTTCCTTTTGAATCTTATTTAGCAGTGCAATTGTAACATGATTATTTGTATTATTAGCTTCCATCCGTCCCAGCTCCTTTTCCTTTGTTGTCTTAACTTTAACACAATCCCGAACTAATGCCAATAGTTTCCCGGTACCTAAATCCCTATTATCCCAAACTATTTCAGGGACATTTAACTTATTATTTGTCCCTAGCATGCCCATACTATATGACTCGGGTTATTTGCACCGCCCGCCTTTGACTGGTGTCGTATTAGTTTACATAAAAACAAGAGGCTAGTTCTGATCGGCAGAACTAGCCTCTTGTTACTAGGTTAATCTTATTAAATTTTACTGATCAGCCAATTCACTAGGGTGGGTAGATATAATGAATATCCCTAATCCAACTAGCAGAGCGATCAACATTACTGATATGGATATTGACACCAAATCAAAAGGCGGCCAGATGGCAATAAAGCTAAAAGCTAAGCTTACTAACGAAGTCAAAATGGCGACAACAATGAATAACAAGATACTGTTGGTACTATTTTTCTCTTCTCTAATGCGATATCCCATGAACAACCAGCTTATACTAATTCCCAGTGCCAGAGCGAAGATCAACCCGACGATTATTAATAGATTTAAAATTGTTAACAATCTCCTTTCCGCTGCTATTTCCGGTTAAAACTAACACAGAAACTGCTGCTGCAAAAGCTGCGAATAGCAACCAAGAAAATACGTTTACCGGAGGCCAGATAACCATTACCATTACAGCTGCAGTTATCAAAGAAAAGATTATCCCCATTGCTGCAGTAATAAAAACACTTATCCCAGTAACTTTACTGCTATACTTTTCGAATACCAGATAAATCGCCGTACAAAAACCTAATACCATCGACAGTATTCCAATAGCCCAAAATAACATTTACATTCCCTCCTTTTTTTTGGTTTAAGACTTAACCCTATGTTCTGCTGCCTACGAGGCAGCATTTTTTACCACATCTTAATTATCCATTACAATCTAAGCCTGAGCCTGTTTTCGTTCTTCCTCCGAATGAATTGCTTCCTGTGTCCTGACTCTGGCAAACTTGCGAATTTCCAGTACCCGGTATCCTGCATAGAAGAAGGCAGACCAAACTCCTCCAACGATCAAGCCAATTGTCCATACTCCCAGGAAAGGTATCTTTAGTCCTTCTGCCGGTGTTGCCAAAGGCCCGGCTACCAGTAAGGAAAGGGCGGCGGTAGTTCCAACAGCATTGATTTGATTATCACCTTTTACAGATGCGGATAAGCTAACATTATCCTCTGTAGCTCTGGGCCAGTAATTTATTGCAGCAATCCCATCTGCATTAGTAGCTGCCTCTCCTAAATTCACTTTTCCCTTTAGGAAAAAGTCCGCGTCTTCAAAAAATTGCACTTGTTTTCCTCTAACAGGTTCCCCGTCAACAGTAACCTTAGCTTGCAGTTGAATTTTTTCACCCCTGGCAACGCTTCCACCGGGCAAGATTAACTCTATCTTTGCATCAAGTTTTTCTTGGACTTCAACTGGTGCCGGAGTAGTTCCTGTGCCACCTGTTACAGGTTCACTGTCCTTTGGCTCCTCTTTCCCACCTAACAATGGGCCAAAGTCATTCCCTGCAGCTTTAAAATCCTTCCCAAACTGATTGAGACCAGGCATGGCATCGTGGCATAGGTTACAGCTCATTTCCAAGCCTGAATCTGGAGGTATTTGTTGGAAAAAAGGGCCACTTGCAGCAGCATTAGGTGGGAAAGCTAAACTCACCAAACCCAATAAGAATATCAATAAGCAAATTCGAAGCAGATAACTTCTACCGTAACTTTTAGTAATATCGTAAGTCAACATTATTTACCTCCTTTCGCAGCACCAAACCGAATTGAATGATCAGTTACCGGTGTCGTGGACTTCTCCCAATCATGAACTACTTCCCACACCGGTATGGCGGGAACTACCCGGAAGAAAAGTCCGATTAACAGTGCAAATCCAGCCAGCCCTATTAACGTTATTGCCCACTCCGCCAAATTAGGGCTATAGGCTGCTGCGTTATAGTATGTGGGCGTCATCGGAAATGAAAGGGTGGGAATAACGAAGATGTATCGCTTAAACCATACTCCAACAATTATTAGTACACCCGCAATGGTAATACCGGTTATATTTCTGGTTTTCGACCAAGAAATCAGAAATATGGGTATTAGTATATTGGCTAGGAAGAATAACCAGAAGTATCCGGAAAACTTCCCGTTAAAAAGCTGACTTAAAAATGCCTGTTCACTGCCCTTCAACTTATAGGCTTCTGTCAACAATTCAGAAAAGTTAAAGTAGGAGTATACTATAGCCATGGTAAGCAGCAACCATCCTAATTTAACAAACACTTCCTGGGTAATATACTTCTCCAAGCCAAAAGCCTTGCGGTATATACTCATGGCCACAATCACCATTGCGATACCGGAGAAAAAGGCGCTTGTCACAAAATAGGGGGCAAGGATGGAGTTATCCCAACCATAACGCAATGTCATTCCAAATAGCCAAGCGGTAACCGAGTGGACCGCTATCCCCGCAGGAATGATTACCACCGACATGACATTGATAGCTTTTTCCAGACTTTCCTTTTGCTCTTGCGTATTTTGCCATCCTAAAGCCAATATGCTATATATTTTGTGCCTGATGGGAGAGATGGACTCCCCGAGCCTATCCCGACACATAGCCAAATCAGGTATCATGGGAATGTACAGGTATAACAAGCTGCCAAACAAATAGGTATTTAACGCTATTACATCCCAGATTAGCGGCGATTGGATGCGACCGTAAATAAACACGTTGAGAAGTCTTTCGGGCCTACCCATATCAACCAGAATCATCATAGCTGCGCCAATTAACGCTGCTCCCGTAATTATCTCTGCAATCCTGGTAATGGGTGTCTGCCAATGCTGCCCAGTTAATCTAAGTACTGCCGATACTAATGTTCCCGCTAAACTTATCCCGATAAAGTATACAAACGTAGTAATATAAAGTCCCCAAAAAACTTGGTTTTGTAGTCCGGTAACCACCAGACCTTGGCGCAGTTGCCCGAACCAGAAGAATACACCGATTGCAACGATTAGTGCCAGGATTACCAGCACCAGGTTATAACCAAATCCTGGTTTCACCAAAGGTTTCAAAACTTTAATTTCTAATTCAGCTATTCTATCAGCACTATTCACGCGGCTCCCTCCCTTGGTCCTGTCCGTGGCCAGGCAAGTAATATACCCTTGGCTTAGTTCCTAAATTTTCTTTGTAACGATAAGCATTATTTTCTGCCAGCATCTTTTTCAGCGCTACTACTTCTAGTCCATTTGTAGCTACATCACTTTCCAAATCACCAAAGTACATGGCTCCCCGGGGACATCCTGCAATACATGCCGGCAACTTGCCGTTTTGAGTAAAAACCTCGCACAGTACACATTTATTTACTGTACCTTTAACCGGTGGCAAAGGAAACTCGGGAGAATATTCGGAAAACACATCTTGGGGATATTCTTTTCGGTCATCCCAGTAAAAAAAGCGGCGATCATAGGGACATGCGGCCATACACATCCGGCAGCCAATACATCTCCTGTTATCTACCAATACTGTTCCGCTTTCATTATGATAGGTGGCTCCCACCGGACATACATTAACGCAAGCTGCGTTTTCACATTGCATACAGGGAATTGGCATCCAATAGCTGCTGCCTCCCTCCCCTTTAACTTTTCTTACGTCTATCCATTCCTCACCCTCCCGGGTATGGTAAACATTTCTGTCAGCAACCTTACACTGGGGTTCCATTCCCAAACCTTCACAACCATCACACTTTTTTAGATCGATAACCCTTACCCATTGTTTAGCAAACTTAGCCTTTCCCGGATTTGCTTCAGAAGTCGCTGAAGCACCAGAGTCTAAACCAGGAAGCTTATTTAGAGCCGGAAAAAGCGTAGCCGATAATCCTACCAGTCCCAAACCCTTAAGCAAATTTCTCCTAGAAATACTCATTCTTCCACTCACCCTTTCATCTATTATTTTTTATAGAAGTTATTTAAATTTTTAAAAATTATGTTTTGTCCCTACCATCATGCCTGTATAATGTCCTGTTATAACCTGGTAACTCCCAGTCAAAAATCATTACTTCACTACATTGAAAACAACTGTACCAAGGGGGCCCCATCCTTTATTATTAATTCCAGAGTCTCTATCATCAACTCCTGAATCACTCCCTCCAGATTCATTCAACCTTTGTCTGTATTATACCGTGTACCGCATTAAAATTTCGCTTGTCATTAGTACTCTTTTTGTGACTGTCAGATTACCTCTTTTCCCAGTGTCTTTTAGCCCTGACTTATCTAGGCCTTTTGTCCTCTTTTTAAATTATTTAATGATTTTGTCCCAGGTCATATGTCCCCTGCGGTTTGCGGTGGGCAAAAAAAAGTTTAGGGGATTGATTTCTCCCCTAAACTTTATCCCACTCATTATTAGATTCACTAATTACTGCTTGTTCTCTGCATCCCGTTTTTAGTTGCATATACTGCAGCCTCAGACCTATTATTTAAATTTAGCTTACTTAAAATGTTGCTCACATAATTGCGTACAGTTTTTTCACTGAGATAAATTTCTTTAGCAATCTCTTTGTTAGTTCGACCCTCGGACACTAAAGCCAGCACCTTTTTCTCCTGTTTAGTCAGCTTTATTTTTTGATCAGATACCTCTAAAGGAGCATTGCGCAAGTGATTTAGAAGCTTACCTGTTATCATCGGGTCCAGCATGGATTCACCTCTGGTAGCTGCATCTATCGCCTTAATTAATTCGTCATTACCCGCATCTTTTAAGACAAATCCTTTAGCACCAGATCTAATTGACTCTAACACTATTTCATCATCGCCAAATGAAGTCAACATAATTACACTGGTGTTGGGATAGAGGCGCATTATTTCGCTGCAGCACTTAATTCCACTGCTGTTTCGCAGCCGAACATCCAGAATAACAATTTGGGGTCTATGTTTCTCTATCAGTTCCAACGCTTTTTCAGGTGTTTGAGCTTCACCAACCACCTCCAAGTAATCATACTGATTTAGTAATAAACTCAATCCGTATCTTACCACTTCATGGTCATCAACAAGTAATACTTTTACCTTCTCCACCATTGTCCCTCCTTTTCACAAATTTGTCCCTCAGCAATATCAGACATTTCAGAATATTCTGAGGTAATTATATCATTTATTACCTAATAAGAATAGATTAAATTGTCCTTGGTTATTTGGGACATTGTCCTTTTTTGTCAGCAAATTTGCTCTCCTCCCAATTAGGAACAGTCACTGTGACTTCAGTTCCTTTCCCCTGATTGCTCTTTACATTGAATTCTGCATTAAGCAGTCTGGCTCTCGCCTCCATACTTAGCAACCCATTGCCGCTATACCCAAAATACTTTGGATTACAGGATAAAACCTCATTTTTGCAAAAACCTTTACCATTATCTCTAATTGATAAAAACAAATTGTGAAACCCCGATGTCCTAATTGAGATTTCAATCACACTAGCTTCAGCATGTTTGACAGCATTATGAATTCCCTCTAAGAAAATTTTACTGAGATGACTTGCCACCTCCGGCTTTATTTTCTTTGAATTTACTTCCGGCTGGCAATTATAGTCTATGATTAAAGAGCTATTGCGTTCTAAATTAGCAATGGTCTCTTTAATAAAGTTATCTACTGAACCTTGAAATTCAGGCTGTAACCCGGTAATATAGCCCCTTATGTTGTGGATGACATTGCCTAATCTTTTTGACAAATTATCCATTTGTTCCCCTACTTCAACAGAAGCATTTTTTGTCTTTAAACTCATGGATTGAATAGACATCCCGATTCCATACAGGGACTGTAGTACATCATCATGTAAATCCCTGCCAAACCGTTCCCTTTCCAACAATACAGCTTGACGACGATAACTTTCATCAAGTCTTCGCTGCTTTTCAATATCAAATATTGCCAAAATTTTAGTCATAAAAAATGTCACTACAAATCCAACCGCCGCTCGAAGCAACTCTACCCTAATGCCGGTAACATTGTAGATAATATCTACATTAATAATCATGGCAGGCAGTAGAGGCGCCCATATAAGACATACACCCCGGTTAGCATATCTTTCATACCTCACCCCCAAGTCCAAGTCCAAGTCCAAGTCCAGCTAAGTACAGAACAACTAGGTAAGTTAACCCCACATCCTATTTTCATTGCAATTTTAATGCCAAAGGGGATTGTTTTTTATAATTTATATATATTAGAGTTTATAGTAGTTTCAAGATTCCCTATTTTGTTATGATACAGTGCTCCCCTCTTATTTGTCTATTTCACTAGAATTAAGTCTCCTTAAGCAGACGGTCTCGCCTGCATATGGAGACTTATGTTATTTTTCCGTAATAATTTCGTAAGAACTGCCATCTGTAATTACTATGATAGTGCCGTTAGTAGCTGTTCCGTATATTTTAGCGCCCAGCTTTTCAACTCTCTCCATAACTTCTCCATGGGGATGACCGTAAGAATTACCCGTCCCCGCAGAATAAATAACTACCTCCGGGCTAACTGCCCTTAAAAATGCCGGTATGCTGGAGGTTTTGGAGCCATGATGGCCAAGCTGCAAAATTTGGGCTTGTAGGTTTTGTTTTCTGTCAACCATCTCCTGCTCGCCCTTACTTTCAACATCACCGGTAAAGATAAAGCCTATCTGTCCATATTGAGCGCTAAGGCTTAGGGAATCATCATTCAGGTCACCCGTAAGCTCCACTGGATGAAGCACTTCAATTTTAAGAGAGCCGACTTGGTATTTTTCCCCGGCCCGGGGTTCATGATAATTCGTCTCACTGACCAGAATGGCATCCAATGCTTTTTCAAAGGTGCGACTGGTGGCCTTTCCTCCTGACATCCACACTTCACTGACGGGAAAATTTTGGAGTACTTTATCCATTTGTCCAACGTGATCTGCATGGGGATGAGTGCCAACCAACAGGTCAATTTCTATTATTCCAGCAGATTTTAGATAAGGCACCACTTCATTGCGATCATGCCTGCCGGTGTCAATTAGTATTGTAAAATCAGGCCCTTGGAGCAAGGTGGCATCCCCTTGGCCTACATCAATATAGTGTACCGTCAGTTTGCTTGCTGCCTGGTCTACAGTATTTTGGGCTATTTTATTGGTTAGCTTTAGAATACCGCTATTATCCTCCGGTGGCAGTATTAGCCCACCTGCAACAAAAAGTATGAAAAAGCCTAGCAAGGCTAAGCCTGCCTTTTTCCTTGAATTAATGTTCAAGAACTTCATGTCTCCTTTAATTAACCCTATGATACTTGCCAGAACTCCTGCTAATGCCAGCAACATTATGAATATCGCCAAGTTTTCCACATTACTCCTCCTCGTCTTATTTCGCATCCCGCTCCTTAACTTAATACAGCTGCCCTTCTCCCCACAACTGTCCTTCATCCATTTCTATTTAAAATACCCCCTGTTTAGTTATCAGGTTAGCAATGGTTATGCATTTTATGGCTAATTTTTACTCCGGAACAAGTGTTCCATTTGTCCGTAGTTGATGCTATAATAACAGAACTAGACCCGAAGGAGAAACTTAAATCGGAGGTCACGAAGCATGAGCAAAAAACTTTTTAACCAATTTAACTGCAGCCGGATGATGCTGCCTGAACACCGGGAAAAATTAAAAGAACACCATCAAAAAATAGTCTTTAGAGAAAAATTTCCCATGCCCCTTTTAGACGAACAACAATGGGAGGAATTTCAATATCTTGTGAACCAGTCTATTCATATTGGGATTGAACTTAAAATAACAATCTTAACCCCCCAGGGTTATTTAGACATCATCGGTGTTGTCAGTAAAATCAACCCTATCTCAAACCAATTGGTGATAGCCACTGGGGAAGGGATAATAAAAATAGCAGCAAGCCAAGTACGCAAAATATTGAAGGCACATGGATAAACTGTCGTCTAGTACCCTATCCCCCTACTTGAATCTACTGCTATTATTCTTTTGTCTAAGCAAAGCCATTTTAGCTTCAATACGCTGCCTGACAATCTCAGTTTCATCCTGATCTGCCTTCAGCTTAACTATTTCGCCCGCTTCAATTTCTACTTTTAACCAATCACCTTCTTTTGACCCTGGGGGCAAAAGTTGGACAGCTAAGATGTATTCCATTTCCTGTTCCCCCACTAGCAAGACTGCTTTATGCCCATCCACAATCCGGTCAATGACAGCCTTTTCCATTTATCCTTTCCCTCCTATCTAAATAATAGTCTCTCGGAATTCTCCGAGCTCGATGGGATAAGGCTTTGCCTACCCCATCTAAATTGTTTTCCTCCTGCTTTTTGCAGGGGGATTTTTGTGT
>Ga0208490_100115_pt1 | contig 64153 bp, 62 predicted proteins | sample SubbioAug_CSWold_FD_184818 | JGI IMG/M metagenome (GOLD analysis project Ga0208490, IMG submission 184818) | Serpentinite rock and fluid subsurface biosphere microbial communities from McLaughlin Reserve, California, USA - CR11Aug_CSWold (SPAdes) | ecosystem: Environmental > Terrestrial > Deep...
AGGTAATGATTGCCCTAGGGGGAAACGCCCTTGGTAATAATCCACAGGAACAACTCCTATTAGTAAAAGAAACGGCTAAGCCCATAGTTGACTTAATAGAAGAGGGACATTGTGTAGTAATTGCACACGGAAATGGTCCTCAAGTAGGCATGATTAATTTAGCATTTGAAGAAGGAAACAAACAATCAAGTAAACTTCCTTTAATGGAGTTTCCTGAATGTGGATCCATGAGTCAAGGATATATTGGATATCATCTACAGATGGCTATAAAAAATGAACTTATGTATAGGGGAATTAGAAAAAATGTTGGCACAATTATAACGCAAGTGTTAGTAGATCCCATGGATTCTGCCTTTTCTAATCCCACTAAACCAATTGGAGGATTTTATACTAAAGAAGAATCTGAAAAGTTACAAAAGACAAATAATTATACAATGGTTGAAGATTCAGGAAGGGGATATAGAAGAGTAGTTCCTTCTCCTAAACCTATGGATATAGTAGAAATTGACATTATAAGAGATATGGTAGAAAAAGGTCATGTTGTAATAGCTGTTGGAGGAGGAGGGATACCCACAATACGTGAAAAAGATGGATTTAAAGGTGTACCTGCAGTAATAGACAAAGATTTAGCCAGTGAAAAATTGGCAGAATTATTAGATTGTGACACTTTGTTTATTCTTACAGCAGTGAAAACCATTTTACTTGACTTTGGAAAACCAAGTCAAAGTGAAGTAAGAGAAGCTAATTTAACTCAAATGGCAAAGTATGTGGAAGAAGGACATTTTGCTCCTGGTAGTATGCTACCAAAAGTTCTAGCTGCTATGGAATTTGTTAAGTCCAAAAAAGGAAGAAGGACAATAATTACATCTTTAGACAATGCAAAAGATGCTATAAATGGAAAAAGTGGATCAATAATTTTTTAACAAGTAACCCTCTATATATAAGAGGGTTATTGTTATTTGACTGGTTTAAGGTATAATTATGAGTAACAAATAAAAAGTGGGTGAAATTATGGGTATTGTATTAAAGGAAATCCTTGAGATGAGTTGTTTCAATAATGCAAAACTTCATTCAGGTGAGGAAAGCGTTGACAAAACAATCGTTGAAGGCATAACTATTGTTGAAAGACCAGATATTGCAAACTGGATAAAGGGTGGAGAATTACTCTTAACAAGTTTTTATTCTATTGAAAACAATCTTGAAGCTCAAATAAAATTAGTCGAAGAGGTTGCAAAGAATGGTGCAGCTGGTATTGTTGTTAAAACATCAGATACTTATAGACAAATAGCAGAAGAACCTATTGAAAAAGCAAGACAGATGAATTTTCCAATAATGGAAATACCCAAGGATAGAAAATACATAGACATTTTGTATCCTGTAATGGGACTTTTATTCAATGATCAAGTTATGCGTCTAAATTATTATAAAGAATGTCATGTTAGATTTAATAATCTTTCCCTTACTATGAGGGGAATTGAAGCTATAGCACAGACACTGGAAGATTTAATTGATAATCCTGTTATTATTTTTGATAACGAAATGAGAATTTTAGCTTTTAGTAATGAAAATTACTCCAAACTTAATATAATTGAAAAGAAAATGAGAAAAATGGTATATGAAGGATACCCAGTATTTGGTATTGAGATAAAGTTTGAAAATGAGGAGAAACTTCACCACTTAACAGTCGAACCAATAGAGGTTGTAAATAAGATACAAGCTTACTTAGGGGTTGTGGAGGTAAACCACAAGCTGAAAGAGTTAGATTATATAGCCCTAGAAAGCGCATCAAATACACTTAGATTAGAAATATTAAAACAGACTGCTGTAAATGAGGCACAGTTAAGATATAAGGCAGATCTAATGGATGATATTATAAATAGTAGATATAAATCTTACCAAGAAATATATGACAGAGGAGCCTTATTGGGATGGGATTTAAGAAGAGAGTATATTATTGGGAATTTTTCTTTAACTCAAAAGAGTAATGCAATAGAAAAATCAATAACAGAGTGGATTATGGAATCAAGAGAGACTGTAAAGACAATAATTGATAGGGTGGCCTATCATCATATTACTGGACACATATCGATTATAAAAGGAGAAGAAATAGTAGTTTTTTGGCCAGTTAAACCTGGGGAAAATTCAACAATATCCTCATCAAGATTGAAAGTATTTGGTTCAGAAGTAAGAGAGACAGTTAAAAAGAGATTGGGGAAGGTATCTGTAATGCTTGGGATTGGTTGTATTGCTGAAAATATTTCACATATTGGAAAAAGTTATAGTGAGTCACTAGATGCATCTAATTTTGGAAAGAGAATATATGGAAACGATGAAACTGTTATTTTCGAAGAGCTTGGGATATACAAAATATTATGCAGTTATGAAGACAGAAACGCATTAGGCAACTTTATTCCCTATAGTTTAAAAAAACTAAAGGATTATGATAAAGATAAGAATAATGAATTAATAGATACTTTGGAAATGTATTTAAAATGCAACCTTAATGCAGTAAAAACAGCTGAGGAACTATTTGTTCACTATAAGACAGTGCTTTATAGATTAAACAGAATAAAAGAAATCACAAACTTAGATATAGAAAATAGGGATAAGATGCTTGAATTAGAGGTTGGATTAAAGATACTAAAAATAATTGGATAGAGAAGGTGCTGTTGCAAAATAGACCTAAGCAAATAAAGAAAAGTGGGAATCATTTGAAGTAATTCTCGCTTTTTTTCTTGCAAAAAAGATCTAAACTTGCTATTAGACCTAGTCCCGTTAGGTACTATTTAATTATCTTCAACAATACAACCTACAGATTTTGTCATTAAGAGATGGAAAAAGCAATCGCAGACATCATTATGGTATCAATGGGAGTAAATATAAGTAAGCTTAACATAAAGATTCAGGCAGATCAGAGAGGAGTAATAGAGTACAAAACAAGCTTAGCATAAAATCTACTTGATAGGTACTCCTAGGTATTTTTGTTGACACCAAAAAAAAGAAAAGGTACTTGGGAATACTATTCATACAATGTCTGTTGAATCTAGTAATACCAATGGTTAAGAAAAAAGAACTATTGCTCCACTAGATTACCTAGTTTTGCAACAGCTCTTTCTTTTTATATTTCAGGATCTCTGTTACAGTCTTTTGAGTAAACATAAGATAATGGTTCCATCCCAACAGAATAGGTTGCTTGATGTACAAATGGTCCCATCCAAATGAAATCACCTTTTTTAACGGATATCCAATCATTATCTAGGTTATACATACCTTCACCTGTAAGTAGATACGCCCCGTGTTCTTGAACATGGGTTTCAATAAATGGATGTGATCCTCCAGGTTGGAAAGTTAAAATATGAAAATTCATATCAAACTCTGTACTGGTAGGCAAAAAGTCTACTAAAGTAACATCTGCCATATCAGAGTAATTTACAACTGGTAAATCCTTTGCATTTCCGCTAACCAACCAAGGCTCACCAACTCCTTCAGCTGGTATATATCTTTGTTTGTACAATACAAGCTTAACTGGAACATCTGATGAATTTGTCATAATTATACTTTTATTAGGTGGGCAGAATAAATAACCTTGTTTATCCAAATTAAATGTTTCGTCATCTACTCTTATATCTAAATTTCCACTAAGTACATAAACGAATGTTTCAACGCCGTTACCACCAAAACCAACTCTATTTCCTCCACCAGGTTCAAATTCTACTAAGTATTCAACAAAACTAGCACCTAGTTTTGGAGATGCTATTATACTTAATGTAGCACCTTCAAAATGTGGTAATACATTGTTGACTAGTCCATCAGGTGGTATTAAAGCAAAACTTCCATGTTTAATAATTGCTCTACTAGAAAGTAAATCATTTCTATAACCCATATTTATTGCTCCCTTCGAAAATTATCCAAGCTACCATACATATATATTATTGATTTTATCATCAAAAAATCCATTAGCAATAGAGGATAAAAATAAATAAATAATTGTCATATTTATAGCAAACAAATTCAAGTATAATTAAAAATACGAACAATTGTTAATAGATTATCAATAATAGACAAAAGCATCAAAATCAGTTTATCCAACATTGCTCAGTCTAAGATGATAATATCAGTACTATAAGAAATCGTTTACATTTTTTAGCAAATAATAGTACTAACACTTAGATTAGGAGGTGTTTCTTTTGATAAGAACAAATGAGGAAATGATCATTGAGGATATCCAGGGTTTAAAGGGTGGCAAAGGTTTTGTAAGAGTAATAAATTTTTTTAATCAAGAAGATTTTTTAGGAAAAGGAAGACTGTATGGGATGTCAGTTATAAAACCAGGACATTCAATAGGATACCATCAACATTCTGGAGACCAAGAAGCTTACTTCATTTTAAAAGGTGAGGCAAAATATATAGATAATGGTAAAGAACAGTTTTTAAAGCCAGGAGATTTAGCTATTTGTCGAGATGGAGATTATCATTCCATCGAATCAAGCGGCAAAGATGACTTAGAATATATAATGTTGATCTTGTACTCATAAGATATTTGTTAGGCTTTAATAACTTTATATTGTTAATCTTTAATCTGTATATAGGAAAGGAGAAATTATTTTGAACTTAAGTAAAAGGAATGATTTAAAGAATGAAGTTTCTAATCTAATAGAAGAATTGAGTGAGTATGGAAAAACCGAAAACAATGGAATAACAAGAACATTATATAGTGATATTTGGATGGACACACAAAAGTTTTTAGAGTCAGATATGACAAAGAGAGGTTTTGAAACCAGGTTTGATGAAGTTGGGAATTTGTATGGCACAGTTAAAGGTACTGAGCAAGCTGCAGAAACAATTATGGTAGGATCTCACATTGATACAGTAATTAGCGGTGGAAGGCTTGACGGCCAGTTGGGTATAGTATCTGGAATTATAGCAATTGAGAAGTTGGTAGAAGAATTTGGTCTTCCCAAAAAGAACTTGGAAGTGGTATCAATGGCAGAAGAAGAGGGAAGCAGATTTCCATATACATTCTGGGGCTCTAAGAATATAGTAGGTAAGGTATCTAAAGTTGAGGTTGAAAAACTAGTTGATCATGATGGAATTACTTTTATTGAAGCCATGAAAGGTAAAGGGTTTGATTTTAAAAATGAAGATACTGTTATTAGAGATGATATAAAAGCTTATTTAGAACTTCATATTGAACAAGGTGGGGTTCTAGAAAAAGAAGGAAAATCTATAGGATTAGTAAATAGTATTGTGGGTCAAAAGAGATTTCTAATAGAGGTCGAAGGAGAATCAAATCATGCTGGTACAACACCTATGAGTTATAGAAGGGATTCCCTACACGGCGCTGCAAGAATGATTGATTCAATAATTGAATTGAGCAAGGAATATGGAGATCCTTTAGTAGCAACAGTTGGTAGATTAGATGTAATTCCAAATACAAGTAATGTAGTACCAGGAAAAGTTACATTTTCGGTTGATACTAGACATACAAATAATGAAGTAGTGAGTGAATTTATTAATGAATTTAAGGCGTCAATTGAGTTGATAGCCAAAAACATGAATTTAAAAATTAAGGTAGATCAATACATGGATGGTTATCCAGTTCCGATGGATGACGAATTAATTAACAAGATGGAGAAAATTTGTTTGTCAAAAGAACTAGACTATAAAATTATGCATAGCGGTGCTGGACACGATGCACAAATATTTGCTCCTAAAATACCAACAGCTTTAATTTTTGTACCAAGTAGAAAAGGAATAAGTCATAGTTATTTGGAATTCACTGACCCAGAAGATTATGTATGTGGAGTGGAACTTCTGAAAGAAATGTTCTATGATTTAGCTTATTAAGTCTGTGGATAGATGTCCAAGACTACAATCCCTAATAATTTAAAGAGTTGCACAATATAAAATTAAGTTGAATGAATGAGAATCATTTTGACCTGGGAGGTGCCAAGAATAATATAAAAACTATTTACTTATTCTATTGCTAAGGGCGAGATTATACATTGAGAGGAGAGAAAACATGTCTATTACAAAGAAGAAAACTTTATCACTCACAACGCAAATAGTATTAGCCAGTGCACTTGCATTAATTCTAGGTTCTATAATTGGTGAGCCAATGAAAAATGTACAATTTATTGGAACGATATGGCTAAGATTGATACAAATGTCTATCATAGCCTTGATAATGACATCTGTAGCTGGAGCAATTGGAAGCATAGGAGGATCTGGAGCTGGTAAACTCAGTTTCCACACCTTTAAGTACATAATTTCATTTACTTTTATATCTGCATTTATTGGACTGGGCCTTGCTTTATTAATCCAGCCAGGAGTTGGAATAAATATTGCTACAGGACTTGAAACAGCAGAAAGTACTTTGGGATCAGTTTCAATTATCGATACAATAGTAAACTTCGTACCTACTAATATCTTTGCAGCAATGAGCCAAGGGGCAACAGTGCAAGCTATAGTATTTTCACTTCTATTTGGTTTAGCTGCAGGTAAATATGCTCAAATTAGTGGAAGAGATAATATACTGTTGTTTTTGAAAGATGTAAATGGAGTAGTCCTTCAAATTATTGAGATGGTTATGAAGTTTGCACCTATTGGAATTTTTGCTCTATTGGGAGGAGTTGCAGCAACAACTGGATTCGATGTTATCATGCCTATGATTAAGTTTTTGATGGCACTTTTAATAGCAGATCTTATAATGTTTGCACTATATATTCCTTTTACAGCTATCAGAGTTGGTGTAAATCCATTTAAGATGCCTAAGAAATTTGCTAAAATGTCCATAATGGCATTAACAATTACTTCCAGTGCCATTTGCCTTCCTACAAAGATGGAAGACTCAGTTACCAAGTTTGGTGTTAGTAGAAAAGTTGCTGACTTCACAGGACCTATTACAATGACCATGAATAGTTCAGGAGCGGTTGCTTGCTATGTTCTAGCAATAATGTTTATGGCACAATCTACTGGAACGGTACTAACAACAGTAGAAATGATGACAGGGGTTTTACTTGCAGCAATGATGACAATGGGAACTATAGTAGTACCAGGTGGATCAGTTGTAGTTTATACTTTCTTTGCCACAACATTGGGGTTGCCAATGGAAAGTATAGCCATCCTTATTGGTATAGACTGGTTTGCAGGAATGCTTAGAACTATTATGAATGTTGATATAGATGTTTTAATAGCCATGCTAGTATCCAAAGATCTTAATGAGTTTAATTATGATGTATACAATGAAAAAGTTACAGTTGAGTATAAGAATGTTGTTGAGGTAAAGCCGGTATAGTTTAGGGTTTATTAATAATTGGATTATACAATAAAATAAGTCAAGAAGAGTGTATTTTAAATGTTGATATAGTTGACATGAAATACACTCTTCTTAAATTAGTCACAAATAAGCAGAATTAATGTTGGTAATAAATATAGAATTCTGTAAATCCACATTTAGTATTATAATCACATTGTCTAAAACTACCATAAAAAATCATACACTTTATCAACTATTGATAGTTATTTCTTAGTTAAAATATAAGAAAATAGTAATAGAGGATAGAGCGGAATGCCTTAATTTTAAGATGAAAGATACTAGGAGGTAGTTATATGTATAAGGAATTAGTTATACCCCAAAGGACGATTATGACTCCAGGACCAGTAGAAGCAGAGCCAAGGGTACTAAGAGTTATGGGCTCTCCAATACTTGGACAGTATGATCCAGATTTTTTAAATATAATGGACGAAGTACAAGATCTACTTAGATACACATTCCAAACAAACAACCAACAAACATTTGTAGTTGATGGAACAGCAAGGGCTGGAGTAGAAGCTGTATTATCAGGGATAATTGAAAAAGGAGATAAGGTCTATGTACCTATATTCGGTAGATTTGGACATCTTTTAACAGAAATTTCAAAAAGAGCTGGAGGGATTGTTCATACCACAGAAATTCAGTGGGGAACTACTTACACATTTCAACAACTAAAGAAAGAAATTGACGATTTTAAACCTAAAGTTGTGGCAATAGTGCATGGAGAAACATCCACTGGAAGAATGCAACCACTAGAGGAATTAGGACATTATTGTAGAGAAAAAGATATACTTTTAGTAGTAGATGCAGTGGCTACACTTACTGGTGCTGAATTTAAAACTGATGAATGGAAAATAGATGCTGTAATATCTGGAACTCAAAAATGTCTTTCAGTACCAACAGGGATGGCTCCACTGACATATAATGATAGAGTAGAAAAAATTTTAAAACAAAGAAGAAAAATAGAACAAGGTCTAGATAAAGACTCTTTAAATGATAGAATGATATCAACAAACTATTTAGATTTAAGTCAAATTCAAGAATACTGGTCACCAAAGAGACTAAACCATCACACAGAGGCTACATCTATGCTGTATGCAATAAGGGAAGGCTTAAGGATAATTCAAGAAGAAGGTCTAGAAGATAGAGTACTTAGACACAAGCTACACGAAAAAGCTTTAGTAGCTGGGTTAGAAGGAATGGGCCTTGAGATATTTGGAGAAGTTCATGATAAGGTTCCTACTGTAACTTGCGTAAAAGTGCCAAAAGGAGTTGTTGAGTCTGAAGTACGGCTAGATATGATTAGAAATTTCGGTGTTGAAATAGCTGCAGCATTTGGACCGTTAACTGGTCAAATATGGAGAATTGGTTCTATGGGTTATAGTTGTAGAAAAGAAAATGTTCTCAGAGTATTGTCCGCACTAGAAGCAACTCTAATCAGAAAAGGCGTAAAAGTAAATCGTGGCGAAGCTTTACAAAATGCACTTGATGTATATGATGCTTAAAAGATAAGTAATACCCCCAAAAGAACCTCTTTTGGGGGTATTACTTATCTTTTTAATATTTTTGGAGCTATTATCTTAGTCAACTCACCAACTATTAGTGGTATGAAAGCAAAGCTTAGTACAATTTTCCAAGCATTCCAATCCAGTGAGAAGGTGTAGAATATATTATGCAGCACTGGTATATATAATACTCCAAGCATTAGTGCAAACGCACCTAAAGTTGCATATACCATGGATTTATTACTAAATATACCAATTTCAATCAATGTAAATTTTTGTGATCTACTAGAATATGCTCTTAGTAATTCAGCAGTTATCAATGTTGTAAATGTTATGGTTCTTGCATGTAATAAGTCATCTATTCCATAATGATTTAACGCAGTTACATATGCAAGCAATGCTGCTCCTCCTACAGCTAAACTTTGGAACATAACACCAATAATCATATTCTTATCTAAAATGGCTTCATCAGGATCTCTAGGTTTATGATTCATTATATCAGGTTCTCCTTTTTCAACACCAAGGGCTAAAGCAGGAAAACTATCTGTTACTAAGTTTAACCATAGTAATTGAATTGGTAGTAAAGGCACAGGTAAATTTAGGAATATTATACTAACTGCTACTAAAATTATTTCACCTATGTTACATGATAATAGAAAGTATACAAACTTTTTAATATTGCTAAAAATTATTCTACCTTCTTCTACAGCTGCAACTATACTAGCAAAATTATCATCAGTTAAAATCATGTCTGCTGTATTTTTTGCCACATCAGTCCCTGTGATTCCCATTGAAATACCAATATCAGCTTTCTTAATCGCAAGAGCATCATTAACACCATCCCCAGTCATGGCTGCTATCTCACCATTATCTTTTAATGCTGTTACGATTCTTACTTTGTGTTCTGGAGAAACTCTAGCAAACACTTTTGTATTCTTAACCACTTCTCTTAATTCATCATCGCTCATGTAGTTTATATTTTCACCCATCATAGCCTGACTTTCGTGTTCTACCATACCTAAATCTTTTGCTATTGCATAAGCTGTTTCTTTATAATCACCTGTTATCATAATAGTGTTAATGCCAGCATTTTTACAAAGCTTAATTGCTTCTTTTGCCTCTGGTCTTGGAGGATCAATCATTCCAGTTAATCCTACAAATATCATATCAACTTCATTAATTTCAGGAGTAGGTTTGTCTGGAAGATTCTTGTATTCTTTGTATGCGATAGCCAAAACTCTTAAGGCATTTCTAGAAAACTCAATGTTTTGATTAATTGCTATTTCTTTTAATTCAGGAGTAAATGTAACAATTTCACCATCAATTAAAACTTTACTGCATCTATCAATTATTATATCTGGAGCACCCTTTGTAAAAGATGCAACTTCGTCTCCATCAGGCATTTGATGGAATGTTGTCATCATCTTTCTTGTTGAATCAAATGGTAGTTCTTCTATTCGTTTGTATTGAGCATTTAAATTTTTAGAATTAAATCCACCTTTTTCAGCTAATGTTACCAATGCACCCTCAGTTGGATCTCCAATGATTTTGTATTGTTCTTCCGTTTTTTCCAATTTGGCATCATTTACTAGAGCGGCCATAGTTAGTAGCATATTTAATCCCTTGACAGATTCAATTGATATTTTCTCACCTTCAATCTTATAATCGCCAAATGGAGCATATCCATTTCCTTCTACATCTATTACCTTTTGGTTTGTAAACACCTTAACTACTGTCATTTCATTTTGAGTTAATGTACCAGTTTTATCAGTACAAATTACAGATGTTGCACCAAGGGTTTCAACAGCTAATAGTTTCTTTACTATTGCATTTCTTTCAACCATTTTGTTCATACCAATAGCCAACACTATGGTTACTATAGCAGGTAACCCTTCAGGAATAGCAGCTACAGCAAGACTTATGGAAACCATAAACATTTCAAGAATTTCTCTTCCTTGGAGAACCCCGATTCCAAATACTGCAACACATACTGCTATTGTTGTAAGCCCCAATACTTTGCCCAATTTATTTAATTTAATTTGTAAAGGAGTGTTTTCATCTTCAATGGTTTGAATCATAGTTGCAATTTTACCAATTTCTGTGCCATGACCAGTTTCAACTACAACTCCTTTACCTCTACCATAAGTAAGTATAGTACTCATATAAGCCATATTATGTCTATCACCTAAAGAAACTTCCGAATCGTATATTTCACTTGAGTCTTTTTCAGTAGGCACAGATTCACCTGTAAGCGAAGCTTCTTCAATCTTAAGATTAGAACTTTCAATCAGTCTTAAATCTGCAGGGATAATATCACCTGCCTCTAGAATTACAATATCTCCAACAACTAAATTTGAAGAAGGTATTTCTTCTGCACGAGCATCTCTGATTACTTTTGCCGTAGGAGAAGTCATCTTTTTTAGAGCATCCAGTGCTTTTTCTGCTTTTCCTTCTTGATAAATTCCCAAAAGTGAATTTACTATTACTATTGCCATAATAACAACTGCATCTTTAATTTCCCCAACAAAAACAGACACAGCTGCAGCTGCCATTAAAATAATTATTAGAAAATCAGAGAACTGGGCTATTATTTTCACTAAAAAGCTTTTTTTATCTTCTTCTTTTAATTCATTAAAACCAAACTTTTCCAATCTTTCTTTTGCTTCTTTCGAACTCAATCCAGATTCTTGACTGGTAGATAATTCCTGCAAAACATCTTCATTTCGTTTTTGATACCAATCCATATTTAACCCTTCTTTCATATAAGCTTGTAATAAGTATACCCAAATCTAACAAAAAAAGACCTTTGTCTGAATAATACAGACAAAAGTCTAGCTTCCTAATTTAGGTGGCAGCCGGGATATACCGTCGTGACGACTGCGCATTTATAAGCTACTCCCTCTTGCTATTTACATTATAGTCCTAATTAAATTAATTATCAAGCTAATTTTAACGATTGTGTGATTTTCAAAATAATTGACTTATGGTTTATATTAAGAGATAATTTAATAAACATTCTTTATAAATGGAGTGATAAAAATGAGTGAAAGAATATTAGTAGCAGATGATGAAAGAGCTATTGCAGATATAATTAAGTACAACTTAGAGAAGGAAGGATATCAAGTAGATTTAGCCAGTGATGGTGAAGAGGCTGTTGAGAAAATCAAGCTTAATGAACCTCATTTACTAGTCCTTGACATTATGATGCCTAAAAAAGATGGATTTCAAGTGTTAAAAGAAATTAGACCATTATTTAAGTTTCCTATTATCGTACTTACAGCTAAGGAAGAAGAAGTTGATAAGGTACTAGGATTAGACCTTGGAGCAGATGACTATATGGTCAAACCTTTTAGTATGAAAGAACTTGTAGCACGAGTTAAGGCAAATCTAAGAAGACTTGATTATGATAATAATCAATTAAATGCTTCAAAAGAAGTTACTTCTATGGATTTAGAGATTGACTTAAATCGATACGAGGTTAGGAAAAATGGAAGAAATATTGAATTGACCTTAAGAGAATTTGAACTTTTAAAATTCCTTGCATTAAGTCCTGAACAAGTATTTACAAGAGAACAACTTTTAGAAAAGGTTTGGGGTTATGAGTACTTTGGGGATATTAGAACAGTTGATGTTACTGTAAGAAGATTAAGAGAGAAGATAGAGGATGACTCTGGTGATTTTAAGTACATTCTTACTAAAAGAGGAGTAGGATATTACTTCAGGAGGGGGTAAGATGTTTTCTAGTATAAAGTGGAAGTTTATTGTAGTCTATTTCCTTTTAGTGTTTATTGCTATGGTTATAATTGGAGTATTTATTGTTAATAGACTTGAAGATCAACAAATTGGAACAGTAACTAATTCAATGGAACAACACATGGAAACAATAATCTCCACATCTAGTTACTTGTCTTCAGACGATTGGGTTAACAATAGAGAAGGAATTCAGAATACATTGAATGAATGGAGATTAGGAAGTGGAGAAACATTATATGTAATATATGATAGTGATGTTCCAAAGATTTTATCTACATCTTCAAAACAGTTCGAAACAATAGTTGGTAGAAATGCTTTGTCATATAGGTCAATTGATCCAATCCTAGTCATGGATGCTTTCGAAGGAACACGGGGAGAAAATATTATTTATGATGAGTCTGCTGAGGCTGATTTAAAACATTTAACATACCCAGTTGTATCTTCAGTAGGTAAGGTTATGGGGATACTTTATATGACATCTGATTTGTCAAATGTAGCAAATACACTTGAGGAAACTCGCCTTATACTTACCAATGCTACATTAATTGCCTTAGGAGTTACTATAATACTTGGCTTTCTAATAGCTAGTAGTATTACCGAACCAATAAGAGATGTAACTAGAAAAGCAGAAGAAATGTCAATGGGTGATTTTGATCAATTTGTAGAAGTAAAGTCAGATGATGAGATAGGACAACTTGCAAGCATGTTCAATACTTTAACTTTAAAGTTAAAAAATACCATTGAAGAAATGGATCTTGAAAGAAACAAATTAGATACCATATTTAGTTATATGGCTGAAGGAGTCATTGCAGTTGATAAAAATGGTATTTTAATCCATGCAAACCCTATAGGAATAAAATTATTGGGGATAGAGGAAGAACAATTATACAAACATTACAAGTTGGATTTAGAATCTTTAGGTATGGAAAAGATAGATTATGAAAATGTAGATTCTTTGAACGGAGAAAGTATATTTCATAATATAGAAGGAGTATACAAGGTAAAATTTGCACCTTATAAAAATGAGCGAGATGACATAGCTGGAATCATTATGGTCTATCAAGATATAACTCAAGAACATAGATTAGATAATATGAGAAAAGAGTTTGTTGCAAATGTATCCCATGAGCTTAAGACACCTATAACTACAATAAAGAGCTACACAGAAACTTTAATGGAAAAGAATATTGAAGAAGAAGTAAGTCAAAGGTTTTTAACAGTTATAGATAATGAATGTGATCGTATGGCAAGGTTGGTAAGAGATTTACTCCAACTATCAAATATTGATTATAATAAAGCAAAATGGACTAGAGTAGAAATTTCGCTAAAAGATGTTTTAAAAGGCACAATATCTAAACTAGAAATATTAGCTAGAGAAAAAAATCAAGTAATAATTTATGATATAGATGAAAATTTACCAATGATTTCTGGAGATAAGGATGGAATAGAACAAGTTATTTTAAATGTACTATCCAATGCAATCAAATATACTGACAGTCATGGCCAGATAAGAGTTTCAGCAAATCTTGTGCATGATAAAATTAAATTAATTGTTAAAGATAATGGAATAGGTATACCTGAAGAAGACCAAGCTAGAATATTTGAAAGATTCTATAGGGTTGAAAAGGGAAGAAGTAGGGATTTAGGAGGAACAGGCTTAGGTTTATCAATTGCTAAAGAGATAATAGAAGCTCATGAAGGATCCATAAATCTATGGAGCAAACAAGGTGAAGGTACTAAGATAGAGATAACCCTACAAAGTTTGTAATTTGTTTTTAATTATTCTGTAATCATTTTGTAACAATTTAGTTGTATAATTTCATTAAATGACACAAAGAGGGGGGTTAGGCATGTTTAAAAAAGCAATTATAAGCTTAATAGTTGTTCTACTAGTATTTGGATTTGCAAGTACAAGTTTTGCATCTACTATTAATGATAAATATGAGATTATTAAGCCAGAAAAATCAGCATTTTCTTCTAGCGAAAGAGTAGTTTTTATAAATGGAAGAGCTCCCTCAGGAACAGAAATTACCATTAACATTTTTGGTACAACTGATTTAACAAGAAGGTCTTTTAGTTTAGATAGATTACCAACTGAACAAGAATATATATTAATAGCTAATGAAAAGGTATCTTCAGGAAATTTAGGACTTTTTCAAAAGCAAATGGATTTAGTAAGAGGTATAAACAAAATAGTTATTGATTTTGGAGTAAATGGAATAACCAAGAAAGAGTATATAATATTTACCTATGATCCATTAAGGACTGAGTTAGCTATACCACTTACTGTAGAATCAAGGTTCGGAGACTTTATTAACTTAGTTAAATAATCAACTAAAAGGAGAGGTTTCAATGAAGGAGAAGATTAAAACTATTCTCCTTTTTATTTTGGTAGGCTCAAGTTTATTCATGACACAACAACTTTGGATGAAACTTCCGAAAAGCATTACAAGTATTCTTCCAGCACAAGTATCTTATTCATCAAACTATAACATTTCTGACATGATTTCTCCAAATAAGTATTTATTAACTTTTGGAGAAAACCTTAAGACAATGCTCTATGATGCTAATAAGTACGGGATTTGGAATTATTCTCGGACTGCTATTTCAAGTGCACTAACTTCAAAGTCTATCAGAACAGAGGAATTACCATCAGAATATAAGCCCGAAAATACAGATGAAAGAATGGTGACCTTCTATTTTCCTGAGAAGATATCAACATATATTCTTACAAGAGCTTGGGAAATTGAAGATCCAAATAGTATTATGGATACCATGCCTAATATAGAAAAGGTTTCTATTGGATTAGGTAGCGGGGATCCTTTTTTTGTTTTTTCAGGAGATGGAAAACATATAAGAGTAAATGACTCTGGAGTGGACATATCTGATATTATTAGCGAAGCCTCAAAGATAGAAGGTTTAAGAGACTATGATTACTACTATTCTCTTTCAGATGTATTTGACACAACTCAAGAGGGGATATTTATTCCATATGAGATTAAACAATTACTACCTGTTGTTTATGTTACCAATGAAGTATCCATAATGAGTAATTTAGAAATGAACCAACTTGCAGAAAGATTCTTAGAAAAGAATATAGATTATATTAGACAAATAGTTGAAAGTAATGGATCAACAATCTTTATATATGATAACAAGGTTTTAAAATTTAACCTAAATGGTACAATTGAATACTTCCATTCTTTGGAGGAACCAGTTAATGAGAGAAACTTATACCTAAGTTTGGTAACAGCATCAGAATTCATATCCACTAAAGCCCTATCAGCAAGGGGGATGTATTTAGCTAAAACAGAAGAAATAGTTGGTGAAGGAACTTTAGGATATAGATTTACCTTTAGATTTAGAATAAGAGGTATTCCAGTTTTGTTAGGTAATAAAGAGCTAGAAGAGTTTGTTTACATTGAAGTATTCAATAATCAAGTAAGATCATATAAGCAACTTTTTAGAAGTGAAACAGAACTAAGTATATCAAATATGTATGATAGGAGAAGAATTCTATCTTCATTTGATGTAATAGATAAGAATTACCAGTATCTAGAGAATAAATACCTTGAGTTTTCAGGACAAACAAGAAATGATATGGGTGAAACTCTAACTCAAACTGTTTTAAGTTCAATTGAAGATATAACTATTTCTTATTTTGACCCCAATCTTAAGGATAAAGAAGAAAGGCTAATAGGTGTTTGGTTAATTAGGGCTCACGGAAAAGTATATGCTTTTAATGCTTATACTGGAACTTTAGTATATGAAAGGTAGGAAATTCTTATGGATTGGTCAAAAGCTAAAACTATTTTAATAGTTGCATTGATTATTACAAATTTAGTTCTAGGATATTTTCTATTTTTTGATGATATTTATGCTAACTCTACTATTGAAGATTCTTTTATCAAAAAAACCGAAGAGGTATTGAATAAAAAAGGAATTATAATTGATACTTATTTACCTATTGATACAAATGCTACTTATAATATCTCTGTTGAATATGAAAAATATGATCCTGTTTTGGTAAATACAAACTTTTTCAATGGCCAGGGAGAGTTAGAATCCAAGGACAGTGCTTTTATGGAAATATATAAAGAAAATGAGAGTATTACAATCATAAATGATAAACTTATAATATATGAAAATGTAGGCGTTTTGAATGATAAAGGTATTACTACTTTGGAACTTGCAATTAAGGAAGCTATGGATTTTTTACAAATTAGAGGTAAAATTGACACAAATAGTAATGACATGGAACTATCATATTATAGAGAAACCATAGAAGGTTATTATTTAGTGTACACGAAAGTAGTAAATGATTTGTATATTGAAAATAGCTTTACAACCTTTAGAATTGAAAAGGGTGGAGTAAGGAAGATGGAAAGAACATGGCTAAATGTTAATGAAATCGAAGTAACAAACTTAGAAATAGTATCTGCCCCAAAAGCAATTTTAGAATTATTAAGCATGGAGCAAGTTTATAATAAAACAATTTCTGATGTTTCATTGTGCTATTATTTCGATCCTGAAAGACAGGATTATTTTGGTGAGTACCAAGGAGCCACAGAAGGCAAGGCAATTCCAGCATGGAGAGTACAATTTAAGGATGGATATAAGGTTATATTAGATATCAACTAAAGAAGGTTATCCTTCTTTTTTTTTCTACTTTCCTATATAATTAAATAAGAATTAGGATGGAAGGAGTAATTAAAAATGACATTAAGATTTTGCTCATTGTCTAGTGGTAGTGATGGAAATTGCCAGTATATTGAGACTAAAAATACAAAATTAATCATAGATGCAGGATTAAGTGGGAAGAGAATTGAAACACTATTTAAGGAAATAGATCTGAATATCAGAGAAATTGATGGTATTCTAATAACTCATGAACATATAGATCATGTTAAGGGTGTTGGAATTCTTTCTAGAAGATATGATATTCCTGTTTTTGCAAATGAAAAAACTTGGATTGCTATGGAACCAATTATTAAAGAAGTTAAAAGCCATAATATAAAAGTTTTTAATAACAATAAAAACATTGAACTAAAAGATGTTTTAATCCACCCATTTAATATTAGTCACGATGCAAAAGACCCAGTTGGCTATGTTTTGTTTAATAATATGAAGAAGTTAAGCTTTATAACAGATACAGGTTGGGTTAATGAGGGTATAAAGGAGAAAATAAAGAATTCACATATTCTATTTATGGAGTCAAATCACGATATAAGAATGTTAAAGGAAGGAAGCTATCCTTGGGCGTTAAAACAAAGAATTCTAAGTCCTTTTGGTCACCTATCAAATGATGATGCAACTGAAGTTTTAACTGAGGTGTTAAGAGGTGAAAATGAAATAGTTCTTTTGGCTCATTTGAGTCAGGACAATAACACACCAGATATTGCATACAACACAGTAAGAAACGGACTATTAAGAGAAGGTTTTGATGTTGATAAGGATATAAGGCTTATTATGACAAATAGACACGGAAATAGTGGAATATATACCTTAGAATAGGGGGGTCAAAATGGATAATTATAATTACAATGGGGGATATTATAAGCCTCCAAAGAAGAGGGGAATATTTTCATATGTTATAGTAGCAATAATTGCTGGAATAGTTGGTGGGTTAATAAGTTCATATATCGCTCCTATGTATCTTTATGGCAATATTATTCCAGTTCCTGATTATTTTGGATATTCTAATGAACCTGCAGTTGTGAACACCATAACAATAAATCCAGTTGATGAAATAAATGTAGTTACAGCAGTCGCAAAGAAAGCAGTTAGTTCTGTGGTAGGTATTACAACAGTTCAAATACAACGAGATTTCTTATGGTCAAGACCTGTTGAAGGTGTTGGTTCTGGGGTTATAGTTAGTAGTGATGGATACATCTTAACCAATTCCCATGTTATAGGGGATGGAAATGCTAGTGAAATAACAGTTCTTTTTGAAGATGGAGATAAAAAAGAGGGTAGAGTTCTATGGTATGATGCTACACTTGATTTAGCTATAGTTAAAGTTAATGCAACAAATTTACATGCAGCAGAACTTGGAGACTCTGATGGAGTTGAGGTTGGTCAATTAGCAGTAGCAATAGGAAATCCACTGGGTCTTGATTTTCAAAGAACAGTTACAAGTGGAGTAATAAGTGGATTGCATAGATCAATTCAAATTAATAGATACAGTGTTATGGAAGATTTAATACAAACCGATGCATCAATAAACCCAGGAAATAGCGGTGGTCCACTATTAAATTCAACTGGTCTTGTCATTGGTATTAATACAGCTAAAATTCAAACAGGGGAGGGATTAGGATTTTCCATACCTATAAACTTAGTTAAACCTGTAATTGATGAAATAATTAAAGAAGGTAGCTTTAAAAATGTATATATAGGATTTACCGGCAGTGAAGTTGAGATATATGAAATTCAAATGGGTGTGGATCTAAAAGCAGATAGTGGTGTTGTTGTAATTGAAATACTACCTAATTCACCAGCAGATCTGTCTGACTTAAGACCAATGGATGTAATTACAGCAGTTGATAATGAGAAAGTAACTAGTATGTCTAATCTTAGAAAAATTCTTTATGGTTATAAAATTGGAGATAGAAGTACTCTAACTATTAATAGGGATGGAAATATTATGAGAATTCAAGTTACATTTAAAGAATTTTAGGGGGAGTTTAATGAGAATACTATTAACCAATGATGATGGGGTCTATGCTCAGGGGATTAGAACTTTGGCATCTGTTTTGGAAAAAGAACATAAAGTAATAATTGTTGCCCCTGAAGATCAAAGAAGCGCACAAAGTCATTCTATAACACTTTTTAAACCAATATATATAAAAAAAGTAAAACTAGAAGGTATAAAATCAGATGCATATAGCATATCAGGGACACCCGCTGACTGTGTTAGAGTAGGACTAGAAGAGCTTGCAAAAGGAGAAATTGACATAGTTTTTTCAGGAATTAACATGGGATTAAATAGTGGAATGGATGTTTTGTATTCAGGAACTGTATCTGCTGCGATTGAGGGTAATCTCTACAAGCTTCCCAGTGTTGCAGTTTCTGCAGAGTGGACAAAAGAAGGACTAAATTATGAAATAGCAGCCAAGTATGCCCTCCAAGTGTTATCGAAAATCAAGAAAGAAAAACTATTAACTCCAATGGTCTTAAACCTAAACACACCATTTAATCTCCATGATGAAAGTAAACCACTAAAGGTATGCAAAATCGGAGGACCAATATATGACTATTACTTATCTGAAAATAACGGTAATGGAGATAGGTCTTTAAAAGTAACAGGTAGGGTAGAGGTTGAATACGAAAAGGATACAGATAGGTATTTTCTTTCCAAAGGCTACGCTACATTGACACCACTTAGGTATGATTTCACTAACTTTGAGCTTATGGACAAACTTAGAAAGTGTATTGAAGATAATATTGAATGTGAGTAAATGAAAATTCTTCGGGTATCAATCGATTAAGGTCTTAAGACCAATAATAATTAATTGAGGAGTTTGATATTATGGATAGAAGAAAAGATGTAGTAACTATGAGTGGTAGTCCAATGACTTTATTAGGCAAAGAAATTAAAATTGGAGATGCAGCACCAGATTTTACAGCTATTAAAAGTGACATGAAGCCTTATTCCCTAAAAGATGCTGGGGATAGTGTAAAAATAATTTCAGTAGTTACATCACTTGATACTGGATTATGTGAAATGCAAACTATAAAGTTTAATGAAGAAGCATCAGAGCTTGAAAATGTTGTGATACTAACATTATCTGTAGACTTACCATTTGCTCAGAGAAGATTTTGCAGTGCTAATAATATAGATAAAGTTATAACTTTATCAGATCATAGAGACCTTGACTTTGGATTAAAGTATGGTTTTGTAATGGAGGAAGTAAGATTGTTATCAAGGGGAATTGTAGTCTTGGATAAAAACAATAAAGTAGTATATGTTGAGTATGTTGATCAGGTAGGAAAACATCCTGATTATGACAAGGCGTTAGAAGCAGTCAAAAATATATAGCAAAAAGCCTTCCATTTGGAAGGCTTTTTTAAGGAGTTATTATGAATATAGATATTATTGTAGTTGGAAAAATTAAAGAGAAGTACTTAAGTGAAGGAATAAAAGAGTACTCTAAAAGACTTTCAAGGTATTGTAACTTGAATATAATTGAAGTAGATGATGAAAAGGCACCTGAAAACTTATCTGAAAAAGATGCTGAAATAATAAAAGATAAAGAGGGTGAAAAAATACTCTCTCGACTTCAACAAAATTCTTATGTTATTGCATTGGCTATAGATGGAAAGAGCTTTTCTTCTGAAGATCTAGCAGAAAAACTATCAAGCTTAATGATTGAGGGAAATTCTTACATCACATTTATTATTGGAGGTTCATTGGGATTATCAGATGGGGTACTTTCTAAATCAAACTTAAAACTATCTTTTTCTAGAATGACATTTCCTCACCAATTAATGAGACTTATACTATTAGAGCAAATTTATCGAGGGTATAGGATTATTCGAAATGAACCATACCACAAGTAGATGCGGTTTTGATAAGAACTAGTATTTACAATGCATGGGTTAATGAAGTGATGTGGTTTTAATAATAGAGCGGGGGTTTCAATAAATAAAAAGTCAGTGATAGTAGCATAAATATAGAAAATCATAAAAGGAAGCTTTTCAGTTTAAAAGGAGGGATTCCATTGGAGAATCAGAGAAAGGTTGTTTTATATATAGCTCAAAGTCTTGATGGGTATATTGCAAGAGAGGATAATGATATTAGTTGGTTATCCGTTGTAGAGCATGACAATGAAGATTATGGATATGATGATTTTATTAAGACTGTAGATACTGTATTCATGGGAAGAAAAACATATGAGAAAGTATTAACTTTTGGCGTCGAATTTCCACACAAAGGAAGAACATGCTATGTGCTTTCAAAAACACTGAAGGGAGCAGATGAAAATGTCCAGTTTTTCAGTGGTAGCATTGAGGATATAATAACTAAAATTAAAGTACAAAAAGGCGAAAACATTTTTATTGACGGGGGCTCTGAAGTAGTAAGGGAGTTTAGAGATAAGGATTTGATTGATGAATATGCAATCTCAATTATCCCAATTTTACTAGGCAAGGGAATACGGTTATTTAGAGAAACAGATACAGAAAATAATCTTAAATTAGTAGAAAGTAAGATTTTTGATTCTGGCTTGGTACAATTAAAATATGAGAGAGTCAAATAGGAGAATAGAGACAAAAAAGCAAGTTGCATTTTTATATAAAAACAGCAGTTAAAGCGATACGGTGAACCTTATTACAAGCGAACATATAGGAGCGTGAATTAAATGAAAGAACATAAAATATATAAAATGAGTTTTGCAAGTATATATCCATTATATATTGCTAAAGTTGAGAAGAAAAATCGTACAAAGGCTGAGGTTGATGAAATAATGCTTTGGTTAACAGGATATAGCAAAGAACAATTAGATGAAATACTTGAAAATAAAATTGATTTTGAGACTTTTTTTGAAAAAGCACCAAAGATGAATCCATCAAGAGAATTAATAAAGGGAGTAATTTGTGGAGTTCGTATTGAGGAAATCCAAGAACAGACAATGAAAGAGATAAGATATCTAGATAAGCTTATAGATGAATTAGCAAAAGGTAAAACTATGGAGAAGATTCTCAGAAAAAATTAAGCATATTATAGTAATGGAGTGAATAATTATGGAAGAATTGATGAAAATTGCAGATTTATTTGTTGAGAAGATTAAGAGGGATTATCCCGATGATGTAGCCTGTGTTGTAATTATGGGATCAGTTGTTTTTAATCAAACCCATAAGAGATCTGATCTTGATCTATTTTATGTTCCAAAAACTAATAGAGGATATAATCTGGGAACAACCTTTATAATTAATGGGATAGGATTTGATTTTTGGCCAATTTCATGGGAGAGATTAGAACGGATTGCTTCATATGAAGAAAGAATAACATCGATTATTTTAGATGGAAAAATTATATATTATAACACAGAGGAAGATCTTAATAAGTATGAAAGTCTAAAGAAAAAAACATTGGACACTTCAAATAAAGGATTGTTTATTTCTAAAGCCGAAGATCTATTTAAAAATATATACAAAGATTACTATAAGTTATCATTATCAGAAAACCTAATGGAGGCTAGAAAAAGATCAATTCTACTTCTTAATTCATTATCTAATGTTATAGCTCTTTTAAACTCTACAGTTATTAGAAGAGGTAGAGGAAGACTAAAAGATGAAATTTCAAGCATGATATTGTATCCCCAAAATTATGAAGCAACCTTTGATTTAACATTCACTACAAAAGATATAGATGTTTTAAAGACTAGTTACTTAGACTTGATAAGTGAGGTTGAAAAAATATTCTTAACAGAAAAGGATAAGTTAAAAGAAGGAAAAAAAGACTTATCAAATGTAGAAGGGTTTTATGAAGAACTTATTAACCTCTATAACAAGATATACTATAATTGTGAAGAAGGAAACCCGTATACACCTTTATTTGCAGCTGTTGAAGTTTATGTTGAATGGGAGGATGCTTTCGCAGATACTGGAGTGAAATTGGATGAATTACCTGATATAATAAGCGGATATGATTTTAATGACTTAAATAAATTAAATAAATTAGCAAAAGAACATCAAATTCTCCTGGAGAAGTTATTAGATACAAATGGTATAAAAATAAAGAGATTTAATAATTTTAATGAGTATGAATATTGGATTCTAAATGAATTATAAAATAGGAGTGGTTATCATAGAAAAGAAAATGGCATCAGAGTCAGAAGTTATAATTGGGAGTTTGATGCTTCCAGAACAAGCAAATTTGCGTGGAAGTATACATGGTGGGGAAATCATGAAGATGATGGATAACACTGCTGGAATCGTCGCCAGGAGGCACTCAAGGGAGACTGTAGTAACAGCTAGAGTTGATGAACTAGAATTTCACGAACCAATCCATATTGGAAATCTTGTTACTTGCTGGGGAAGACTAACTTTTGTTGGAAAGAGCTCTATGGAAGTTAAGGTGGTTGTTAAGGTAGAAGATTTAACAAAGGAAGAAGAACCAAAAGTAGCACTTACAGCTTATTTTACCATGGTTGCATTGGATGAAAAAGGAAAGCCTGTTATAGTTCCTCAGTTGGAATTTGAGAATAAAGAAGAAAAATTAGCTTTTGAAGAAGGCGAATTTAGATATAATGTATATAAGAATAAAAGGATTAAAAAATAAGGTGATTAAATTATCACCTTATTTTAGTACTCTCATTCGATAGGAATAGACAGCTGTTTCGCTAAGTTGTCTAAGGAGTTTATTATTTACATAGATTCCGACAAAAGCACCCACTACTGGTAGCATTTGAAGTAGTTTAGCAAGATCTAGATAATCTCTGTATTCTTGTTGGAACTCTCTCCATTGGAACTCATCGATTTCCTTTGGTAATGTTTTTATATATTCATCCCAATTTTCCATTCTACTAAATATTTTATTAACATGAGATTTACTCGAAAATGCAAGCTGGAAGATATGAAGGATGTAAAGTCGTTCAGTGTAATCGGAAGCATCATATCCATAAATACTTGCTACTTCATAAAGAAATTTAAACTTTATACCAAGTAATAATGGAAAATCAGCAAGACTAGATACAAAGCCTCCTGCACCTGTAGCAGCACCTTCAACTGCTGCTGTGGTCGCAAAGAATCTGGTTTTTTCTGTCACTATTTTTTCTCTATCTTTAAGAGTTAAGCCTAATTTTGGGGGAGCACTAACAAACTTAGAACCATATAAAACTGTCATAGTCATACTTTTTACAGCTGAAGTAATTACCTGATGGTATTTCTCAGGTAAAATCGAATTAACTTTTTTTTGTGCACCTTTGGATACTCTTTGGAAAACATTAGGCTTTCTTCTCATATCCATTTTCCATCTATTCAATTCTCTTCTACACATCTGATCATATGAAAACATCTTATCACCACTTTATTATCTTTTTTATTCCATGAATATATATTATACTTAAATTAACATAAAAGAAAGGGGATATGAATATGATTTTCTATTTCACCGGTACCGGTAATAGTTTATATGTTGCAGAAAAATTAAGTGAAGGAATAGATGAAAATATTTTAGATATTGGTCAACTGGTTAAGGAAAATCGATATGAATTTGATTTAAGTGATAATAAATACTTGGGTTTTGTTTTTCCCGTGTATTACTATAGTGCTCCTTTTATTGTAGAAGAATTTATCAAGAAGCTGAAACTAGTAAATTCTGAATGTATGAAAGTATTTCTATTTTTGACCTGTGGTGCAACTACTGGAGCATCCCATGAACAAGTAGCAAAATTGCTAAAAGAAAAAGGTATAAATACTGACTTTAGATTTGCAGTTGCTATGCCAGATAACTATATTCTACTATACAATCTTGACCATGAAGAAAAACAAGTTAAGTCCATTGAGTTATCTAATAAGAAGATAATAGACGCTATAGATATTCTAAAAAGCGATAGAGTAGGAGATTATATATCTATTAAAGGTCCACTTCCAGGGATAGTATCATTATTTGCCCATAGAGCATATGACCTTACAAGAAATACTAAAAAATTCTATGCAGAGGATTTTTGTATTGATTGCAAACTTTGTGAAGAAATCTGTCCCGAATCTGCAATTAAAATGAAGGATGGCAAACCAACTTGGGTGAAGGAAAAATGCTCTCACTGCTTGGGCTGTATTAGTAGATGTCCTGTTGAAGCTATTCAATATTCTAAAAGGACAATAGGTAGAAGAAGATATACTAATCCATATGTGAAATTATAGAGGGAAATTATGAAAGATAGAAATATATATTTAATTGGATTCATGGGTGTTGGTAAAACATCAGTATCTAAAGAACTATCAAGAAAATTACATATTAAGGTTTATGAGATTGATGAGATAATCCAAGAAGAACAAGGAAGAAGTGTATCAAAAATATTTGGTGAAAGTGGAGAAATCTTTTTTAGGAAAGAAGAAACAAGGATATTACATCAGATAAGTAATAATAAGAATTGTGTTGTCTCCACAGGTGGTGGAATTATTCTTAAAGAAGAAAATGTTGAAATTATGAGAAAAACTGGTGTAATTATACTACTAAAAGCTACTTCTCAAACCATTTATAATAGACTTAAAGATACGGATTCTAGACCTATTCTAAAAGATAATATGAATGTGGAGTTTATTCAATCACTTATGGATAAAAGAAGTAGGTTTTATGAAATCAGCAAGGATATTGAAATAATTACAGATGATAAAAGCATAGGTGAAATTTGTGATGATATTATTGAAAGGCTAGAGATAAACTATGAAGATTAAAATTAAGGTCTTGGATGAAGAAATTCCAGTGGATATTTACTTTAGAAACAGAAAATCTATGGAATTACAAATTCAGCAAAACGGTGATTTAATAGTATTAGCACCTAAAGGTATTAAAAAAGAGCAAATAATAGTTAGTATTAATAAGAAAATCCACTGGATTATTAAAAAAAGGATATCATTAGAAGAAAATAAATTATTGAAAAAAGAACTTCAAGAATTAAATGAAGTATATTTTTTTGGAGAAAAATATGAAATACAGGTAAATGGAAATAAAGATAAAGATTATGTAATTTTAGATGGAAAAAGAATAATAATTAATACCAATAATCATGATAGGAATTATATTACGAAACTTCTTAAAAATTGGTACTGGGAAAATGCTAGAATTATTTTAAAAGAAAAGGTGGACTACTTTAGTCAAATAATGGGTCTTAAGTATAATAGAATTACTATAAAAGATCAAAAAACTAGATGGGGTAGTTGTTCTAATCTTAATAATTTAAACTTTAATTATAGAATAATAATGGCACCAGAGAATATTATGGATTATTTAGTAGTTCATGAATTGTCCCATATTAAACATATGAATCATTCTAGGGAATACTGGGAGTATCTTGGACAGTGGATACCAGATTATAAAACAAAAAGAAGATATTTGAAAGAAAATGGGAAGAAATTTTTTCTTCCCTAATTTTTTAAAGTAGAAGATTTAGTAAAACCAGTTTTTATATGAAAATCTATGTTATCCATAATTTTGATTTCGTTATCAATCACTGCCAAACGCCAAACATCCTTTTTCCCTAACGCAATCTTCAACTGTGTGATTAATTGTGAACTTGATATATTAGCAGTAGAGTAGTATAATGTTAAAAGATTAACAAAATAGCATTGAGTCTATAAAGTTGGGGTGGTTTAAATCGAATTAAGACAAATTGAATACTTTGAGGCAGTAAGTCGTCATGGTAGTTATACAAAAGCAGCACAAGAACTATTTATTTCTCAACCCTCAATCACTGTATCAATTAGAAAACTAGAGGAAGAACTTGGGGTTAAACTAATTGAGAGAGATAATAAAACTCTATTTTTAACAGATGCCGGGGAAGAATTTTTAAAGCATTCAAAAGAAATATTAGATAAAATTAAAGAAGTAACACTAATCATGAAAGATTTAAAACCAGAGTCGAAAAAAGTACTAAAACTTGGATTTCCTCCTGCTTTAGGTGCATGGATGTGGTCCGTTATATACCCAGACTTTGCAGAAGAATATCCACATATTGAGATACAAATACAAGATTTTGGAACAAAAGAGATTATTGATGCAATAAAGACAGGTGAGATTGAGTTAGGATTTGGAGTTTTAGAAATGGTTGATATCCGAGAAATGGAGACTTTATGTGTTAAAAATGGAGAAATTAAAATTTTGCTCCACAAAAATCATGAATTTAAGGATTACAGTCATATTCCCATAGAAGATTTAAAGGAAGAAACATATATTCAATATAAGAGAAACACTACATATATTGAAGAAAAAATGTTTTTAGAATTTAAAAAAAGTGGTATTAACCCAGATATATTGTATGTTAAAGAACAATCTTCTGCATATGATTTGGTTTCTAAAGGACACGGATTTACAGTTACTTTGGACGAATCAATTAGTATAATAAAGGATAATTCAAATATTATTTCAAAAGCGTTTTCTAAACCAATTAATTTTACAAGTGGTCTTATTTGGAGAAAAGATATTTATTTATCTGAAGCTGCTCGTGATTTTATTAAATTCATAAGTCAAGTTATAGGGGGGATCAATTGATCTTCCCTAATTACTTTTTGGCTAAGATGGTATAGTTTTTATATATAATGCTATACATTAAAGCTATTATACATATAACAAGTTTAATAGTATGATAGTCAGTAGTGTATATAAGAAAAAAAGAATAAATTTTTTTGATATGGATTGTTAAAAAATAATCATTCTAAAGGGAGGTGTTTATCTAGGCTGGTGAATTTCTATAGTCTAGATAAGAGAATATGAAATATAGTTATTTTCCGGGTTGCACTTTAAAGACAAAAGCTCAAGAATTAGAAAAATATGCTTTGAGTTCCGCAAAAGAGTTAGGATTTGAGCTAGAAGAACAAATGGAATGGCAGTGTTGTGGAGCTGTTTACCCTTTGGCTACAGATGAAATCGCAACAAAACTTTCTTCTGTTAGAACTCTAGCCAGTGCTAAAGAAAAAGGCGAAAAGTTGGTTACTCTTTGTAGTGCTTGCCACCATGTAATTAAAAGAGTAAATGAAGATATGAGAACTGATGAAAGCATAAGAAACAAAGTAAATAACTATCTCAACCTATCTGAAGATTATAAAGGGGAAGTGGAAGTAATCCACTATCTTGAGGTTTTGAGAGATGAAATTGGATTTGATCAACTGGAAAAATTGGTAAAAAATCCTCTTAATAAAAGAAAAATAGGAGCATATTATGGTTGTCTTTTACTTCGACCAAATCAAGTTATGAGTTTTGATGATCCCGAAAACCCTTCAACAATTGAACAATTTATTAAAGCATTGGGAGGAGAACCTGTTAAATATCCCTATAGAACCGAGTGTTGTGGAGGATACCTTTCCTTGGACAAAAAGGATATGGCAACTGGGATGGCTTCAAATATTCTCTCATCAGCTTCAAAGCATGAAATAGATGAAATAGTTACTGCTTGTCCATTATGTAAGTATAATTTGGAGATAAGTGAAACGAAGAATGGAGTTACAATAAGCTATTTTACAGAGCTTCTAGCAGAGGCTTTAGGATTAAAATAACTTTGGAAGGGAGTTTATAAATGATAAGAGTTAAAATGAGTACTAATAATAGAAAGAAAGAAATAGATAGAGTTCTTGGAATAAGTGGTGAGAATATAAAACTTTGCATGCAATGTGGAAAATGTTCAGCCAGTTGTCCTTCAAGTAGCAATATGGATATACTGCCTCATCAAATAATAAGATTATTTCAGGTAGGAAATTATGAGAAGGTGTTGAATAGTCAAACAATCTGGAACTGTGCTTCTTGTTTTACATGTGGCTCAAGATGTCCAAGAAATATAGACATAACTAAATTGATGGAAGCAGTAAGAGTAACAGTTGTACGAAATAAAGGAGAAAGTAGAATTAATATAAAGGAATTACCAGAAAAAATCAATGATAAAATGCCTCATCAGGTAATAGTAAGTGCTTTTCGTAAATATAATAAATAAATTCTAATAGAAAAGATATATTTTTTTTTGCAAAATATAGTTAAAAAATTAACATTCATTTTAAGACCATGCGTTGTTTTAAGGAGGAATAATTTTGGCAAGAATAGGAGTTTTCGTTTGTTGGTGTGGGAGTAATATAGCTGGAATTGTAGATGTAAAGGAAGTGGCAAAAGAGGCAGCAAAAATGCCTGGAGTGGTTTTATCTACAGATTATCAATATATGTGTTCTGAAATTGGACAAAATTTATTTAAAAATGCTATTAAAGAACAAAAACTTGATAGGGTCGTTGTAGCAGCATGTTCTCCAAGGATGCACGAAGCTACTTTTAGGAAAGCGGCAGAGTCAGTGGGTTTAAATCCATATCTTGTGGAAATAGCAAACATAAGAGAGCATTGCTCCTGGGTACATAAAAACAAAGTAGAAGCAACAGAAAAAGCAATAGCTCTTGTAAGAGCTGCAGTTGCAAAAGCTACATTAAATCAAGAACTTATAGCGGGAGAAATTGGAATCGAAAAGAGAGCCCTTGTAATAGGTGGAGGAATTGCTGGAATTCAAACAGCATTAGATATAGCTGATGCTGGATATACAGTTGATATTATAGAAAAGACACCTAGTATAGGCGGTAAAATGGCTCAAATTGATAAAACATTTCCAACATTAGATTGTTCAGCATGTATATTAACTCCCAAGATGGTAGATGCATCAATGCATCCAAATATTAATATACATACATATAGTGAGGTTGAAAAAGTTAGTGGTTATGTTGGGAATTTTGAAGTAACCATAAACAAAAAAGCCAGAAGTGTAATTATGGAAAAGTGTAGTGGATGTGGAGTGTGTATTGAGAAATGTCCTTCTAAAAAAACAAAATCTGAGTTTGAAGAAGGTCTTATTAATAGAAAAGCAATTTATACTCCATTTCCTCAAGCAGTACCAAATGTTCCAGTAATCGATAGAGAGGCATGTATTAAATTTAAGACAGGAAAATGTGGGATTTGTAAGAAAGTATGTACAGCTGAAGCTATAGATTTTGAGCAAGAGAACACTAAAATAGTTCAAAAATATGGGGTAATAATTGTTTCTACCGGATATGATTTAATGGATTTAGATAGATTTGGAGAGTATGCATATGGAGAAGATCCTGATGTGATAACATCTCTTGAGTTTGAAAGATTAACAAACGCAGCTGGTCCAACATCAGGAAAACTACTTCGTCCATCAAACCATAAAAAACCTGAAAAAGTAGTTTTCATACAGTGTGTTGGTTCAAGAGATAATACTTGCAGAGGAAAAACTTATTGCTCTAAGATTTGCTGTATGTATACAGCTAAACATGCGATGTTAATTAAAGAAAAATACCCAGATATAGAAGTTCATGTATTTTATATAGATATAAGAACCCCTGGAAAGAACTTCGACGAATTCCAAAGAAGAGCTGTGGAATATTATGGAGTCAATTATATTAAGGGAATGGTTGGAAAAGTGTTTCCAGATGGAGAAAAATTAATAGTTTCAGGAGTAGACACTTTAATTGGAGAGACTATTGAGATAGATGCTGACTTAGTTGTTTTGGCAGTTGCAACTAAAGCAAAAGATGATGCAGAAGAATTAGGGAGAAAACTTAGTATTAGTACAGATACGAATAACTTTTTTACAGAGGCACATCCAAAACTACGACCAGTTGAAACCCATTCAGCAGGTATATATCTAGCAGGTGCATGCCAAGGACCAAAAGATATACCTGAAACTGTTGCTCAAGCAAGTGCGGCTGCTTCTAAAGCTATAATATTGTTGAGTAAAAGCAAACTTGTTAATAATCCATGTGTTGCTGAGGTAGATGAAGCTTTATGTTGTGGATGTTTAGAATGTACTAATATTTGTCCTTATGAAGCTATATCATCTAAAACTATTGAAATTAGGGAACATGGGAAGATAGTCAAGAAATTAGTATCTGAAGTAAATGAAGCACTTTGTCAAGGTTGTGGTGGATGTACGGTTACTTGTCGTCCAAGTGCTATTGATTTGAATGGATTTAGCAATAAGCAAATCTTAGCGGAGGTGGATGCATTATGTTTTTAGAAAGCAAAGAAGAAGTTATCATAGAAAAAGAAGAATTTAAACCCCTAATAGTTGCATTTTGTTGTAACTGGTGTAGTTATGCAGGTGCAGATTTGGCAGGAACAAGTAGACAAAATTATCCTGCAAATATTCGAATAATTAAGGTTCCTTGTTCTTGTAGAGTCAACCCGAATTTTGTTTTGCGAGCGTTTCAAAATGGGGCTGATGGGGTTGTAATAGCTGGTTGTCACCCAGGAGACTGTCACTATTCAACAGGAAACTATTTTACAAGACGTCGTTTAACTATTTTTACAAATTTACTAGACTATATTGGTATAGAAAGAGAAAGATTAAAAGTTGATTGGATTTCAGCTGCAGAAGCTAACAAGTTTGCTAGTGTTATGAATGAGGTTCTAGAAAAGGTTCATAAACTTGGACCAAATAGGAAGCTGAGGGATGTTAGATGGAAGAGATAACTTTAAAAACAAGAGAAATCGCCTATAAAGATTTATCAACTGGAAAAGTAGATAGAGTTATTGGTTTTGCTAAAGGAGATTTTATTTATGAGTCTAATCCAACATTTATATCAGATATTGATGAATTAGATGCTTTAGTTTGGGATTCATTCTGCGTTAACAATTTAAGTAAATATCTTATAAACGAACTTAAAGATGTTAAAAAAATAGGAATTTTTCTTAAGGGATGTGATTCTTTAGGATTTAACCAACTTGTACAAGATAATAAAGTAGACTCAGATAATGTACTAGTGTATGGCGTTCCTTGTGAAGGTATGGTAGATCCAAACAAGTTAAAAAAAGATAATTTACTAAAAGGGCTTATAGATATAAAAAGATCTGGTGAGAAAATATTACTAATAACTAAACAAGGCGACAAGGAGTTAAAAGCAAAAGAATATGAGTATGATAAGTGTATAAATTGTAAACATCCAAATCCAGTTGTTTATAGTGAATTGCTTGGTGATTACATTACAAGAAATAACAACGTGGTAGATGATTTTCAAGAAATTAAGGAAATTGAAGCAATGAACTCTGAAGAGAGATTTGATTATTGGTCTAAACAATTTTCAAAGTGTATCAGATGCTATGCATGTAGAAATATTTGTCCTGTATGTAGCTGTGATAAGTGCATTTTCGAAAACTATGAACCAGGAATATCAGGAAAAGGAAAAGTTGATAGTGAAGATCAGTTTTTTCATATAATAAGAGCGTATCATGTTGCTGGTCGTTGCGTAGATTGTGGTGAATGTAGCAGAGTATGTCCAGAAGGAATTTCAATAGATAAATTAAATAGAAAAATAATCAAAGACATAACTGAAATATATGGAGAATATGATGCAGGATTGAATACTTCAAAGTCATCAGTACTTGTTAATTATGAGTTGGAAGACTTTGATCCTTTTGAGTCAATCAAGGGAGGGAAATAATGAAAAAGATAACTCTAGATAAATTATCAGAACTATATATTCGTATTAGCCAGGAATATGATTTATTTGTACCTTCTGATGAAGAGGGCGTAGTAAGTTTCACTCCTTGGAAAGACGATTCAAATGTAGATTTCGATGTACTTAAAACAAATTTATCTCCTAAAAGCTTTATATTTCCTCAATGTGAAACTCTATTTAATTTCAAGTCTGAAGGTAAGAAATTAAGTATAGAAAGGTTAAAAAATGATGAGAACAAATTTTTAATATTTGGTGTAAGACCATGCGATGTGAAAGCTTTTCATCTACTAGACAATGTCTTTTTAAGGGAACCGATGGATAGACTTTATGAAGAGAAAAGAAATCGAGGTACAATTATTTCTATGGGTTGTATTGAACCAGAGGATACATGTTTTTGTAATTCATTTAATATAGATCCTCTATGCGCACAAAAAGGAGTGGATGTATTTACATTGAAAATCAAGAATAATATTTTCTGGAAAGTTGAAACCCAAAAAGGTAGAGACTTAACTGTTATGTTATCAGGATTATTGGAAGAGGCATCGGAGGATGATTTAAAAGAAATAGAATTAGTAAAAGAAAGCCTAAATTCTAAATTAGAAGAACTTCCCTATTTTAACATAGATCCTCAAAAAATAGATAGAAGCCTAATTGAATTGTTTGAGTCGAATGTATGGGATGAAATTAGTAAAAGTTGTTTAGGTTGTGGTTCATGCACCTATGTCTGTCCCACTTGCCACTGCTATGATATTCAAGATTATGATGGAGGCAAAGGTGGCGAAAGATTTAGATGTTGGGATTCATGTATGTACTCAGATTTCACACTAATGGCTCATGGAAATCCAAGGACAACTCAAAAAGAAAGATTCAGACAAAGATTTATGCATAAACTAGTCTATTATCCAAATAATTTCAATGAGTATGCTTGTGTTGGATGTGGAAGATGTGTAGAAAAGTGTCCTGTAAATATGAATATTGTAAAAGTTATAAGAGAACTAGGTGGTGAAAATAAATGAGCTGTGGATGCAATGATTATATAGATCCGTTAATACCTCAAATTGCTGTTATAAAAAGCATTAGAACAGATACAAAAGATGTATCTACTTTTATAGTTGAGAAGCCAGAAGGAGGTAAATGTTTTGATTTTAAACCCGGACAATGTGCCATGGTATCAGTTCCCCCAATAGGAGAAGCTATTTTTTCCATAACATCATCACCAACTGAGAAAAACTTTATGGAGTTTAGCATAAAAAGATGTGGAAAAGTAACAGAGTACTTACATAATCTAGAGGTTGATACTGAAATTGGAGTTAGAGGACCCTATGGGAATAATTTTCCTGTAAATGACGAATTAATAGGTAAAGATTTATTATTTATAGCAGGTGGTATAGGATTAGCACCTTTAAGATCTGTAATAAACTATGTTATGGATAATAGAGATGCTTATGGCAAAGTTGATATAGTTTATGGAGCAAGAACTTCTGGAGATCTTGTACATAGGAATGACATATTCAAGAACTGGCCAGCTAGTGTGAACACCAATGTACATTTAACAGTTGACAGAGAAGAAGATGGCTGGGATGGCAATGTAGGATTTGTTCCTAACTATGTTAAGGAACTAAAGTTTGAAACAAACAAAGTTGCATTGGTCTGTGGTCCACCAATAATGATAAAGTATGTACTACTTGCTCTAGAAGAATTAGGTTTTAGTAAAGATCAAGTTTATACCACATTAGAATTAAAAATGAAATGTGGGATTGGAAAATGTGGACGCTGTAATATAGGTGATAAATATGTTTGCAAAGATGGTCCTGTCTTTAGATGTGATGAAATCAAACAACTTCCAGATGAGTATTAATTTTGTAAATATTTAGAAATTTAGTAAAAAAGAGGAGGTATAAGATGTCCCCACAAAAAATGGTTGATATATATATACTTGGTAAAAAGTACTCAGTGCCTGATAGTTTAACAATTATGGACTCAATGGAGTATGCTGGATATAAACTTATAAGAGGTTGTGGATGTAGATCCGGTTTCTGTGGAGCTTGTGCTACTATATACAGAATTAAGGGGCAGAAGGAACTACACTTTCACTTAGCCTGCCAAAAACAAGTTGAAGATGAAATGTACATTACACAGATTCCATTCTTTCCAGGTGATAAAAAATTATATGATTTGAACGAATTAAAGCCTAATGCTGATGCAATGTTAAAACTTTATCCCGAAATATATAGTTGTATTGGTTGTAATTCTTGTACTAAAGGTTGCTCTCAAGATCTTAATGTAATGCAGTATATAGCCTATGCTCAAAGAGGAGACATTGAAAAGTGTGCACATGAATCTTTCGATTGTGTAATGTGTGGAATATGCGCCTCTAGATGTCCTGCAAATATAACTCACTACCAGGTGGGTATTCTAGCGCGTAGGTTAACAGGGAAATATATAGCTAAAGACACAGAATATCTAATTGATAGAGTTAATGAAATTCAAAAAGGAAATCATGATTACTCTCTAGAACAATTGATGGGTAAATCTTTAAGTCAATTACAAGAACTATACAACAAAAGAGATATTGAAGAATAATTATTTGGACAAAGGGGTGAGAATTATGTACACAGCTGAGATGAAAGAACTTATAAAAAAGGTAGAGGATACACGTCCTCAAAGAATAGGGATTAACTTTGAGAGAATGACTCCTGAGGAGAAAGAATATGTATTACGGGAAAATCATCCTGATTATAATCAAGATAATTTTAGAGTCTTAAGAGTAGGTAAAAACAAAGGTCAGAAAGTTCCTTTAGAGCTGGCGGATCTAATAGAAGCAAATAGTAGACTTGAGAATATTGAACTTGATTTAAATAAAATAAATTATGAGGTGGATGTTCTAGTTATTGGTGGAGGAGGAGCAGGAACATCTGCTGCTCTAGAAGCTCAAAATAAAGGTGCAAAAGTACTTATAGCAACTAAATTAAGATTTGGTGATGCTAATACAATGATGGCAGAAGGAGGTATACAGGCTGCTGATAAACCAGATGATTCTCCTGCGCAACATTACATTGATGTTATGGGAGGAGGTCATTATACAAATATACCTGAATTAGTAAATGCCTTAGTTAAAGATGCACCAGGAGTGATTAAGTGGCTTAATGATCTTGGAGTAATGTTTGATAAAGAAAAAGATGGAACTATGATAACGACTCATGGTGGTGGAACCTCTAGAAAAAGAATGCATGCAGCCGCTGATTATAGTGGAGCAGAAATAATGCGTGTTTTAAGAGATGAGGCGTTAAATAGGGGAATTGAAGTGATAGAATTTTCACCAGCTATTGAGCTATTATTAGATAGTGAAAAAAAAGCAGCTGGGGCAATACTTTTAAATTTGGAAACTGAAGAATATTTGGTTGTTAAAGCAAAAACAGTCATTATTGCAACTGGTGGAGCAGGGAGACTTCATTATCAAGGATTCCCTACATCAAACCATTATGGAGCTACTGCAGATGGCATTGTTTTAGGATATAGATCAGGTGCAGAGTTGGCATTTGCAGATACTATTCAATATCACCCTACTGGAGTTGCATATCCCTCACAAATATTTGGGGCATTGGTAACTGAGAAAGTACGTAGTATGGGAGCTACTCCTTTAAATATAGATGGAGAACAATTTGTGTATCATCTTGAAACAAGAGATGTTGAGGCTTCAGCAATTATAAGAGAATGTTTAGTCAAGAACAAAGGAATAGAAACACCAAACGGTGGAAAAGCAGTATGGTTAGATACACCTTTAATTGACATACTTAACGGTGAAGGCACATTGGAAAAAAGAGTACCAGCGATGTTGCGAATGTATTTAAAATTTGGAATTGATATGAGAAAAGAACCAATATTGGTTTATCCAACACTTCATTATCAAAATGGAGGGTTGTTAATAGATGAAAATGCTCGAACAAAAATCGAGAATCTTTATGTAGCTGGTGAGGCTTCAGGAGGGGTTCATGGGAGGAATCGACTTATGGGGAACTCTCTATTGGATATATTAGTGTTTGGTCGTAGAGCAGGTTCTCATGCAGGAGAAAAGAGCAAATTAATTGATGTTAAAGAACTAAGCCTTGAGCATGTTAATAATTATCATAAGCAACTACAAGATAATAATGTTATAACAGATAGAGTATCTCCTATGTTATTACCTCATTATACACATGGAAGATAATTTGTATTTATTTGTGTGAAGATAAAATAAAGTATTAACAAAAATAGAAGATTATATAAAATAAAAGGAGGAGTTTTAAGTGAGAACTTCATTACACAATAATGATGAGTTAGAAACAATCAAACAACTTAAATCAATAGAAGATAAATTTAATAATATGAGAATTGAAAAAGATTTTTTGGGAAGTATGGAGATACCAACGAATGCTTATTATGGTATTCAATCAAAAAGAGCTCAAGAGAATTTCCCGCTTTCTGGACATAAAATACATACTCAATTGGTTAGAGCAATGGGTTTAGTAAAGTATGCTTGTCTTGAGGCTAATATTCGTACTGGTAGTATGCCTAAAGAAATTGGAAGTGCTCTAAAAATAGCTTGTAGTGAATTTATTGAAGGATTGTATGACAAAGAAATCCTTGTTGAGTCGATTCAAGGTGGGGCTGGAACATCTATTAATATGAATGTAAATGAGATATTAGCCAATAGAGCAATAGAGATTATGGGTAGTGAGAAAGGACGCTATGATATTGTGTCCCCTAACACTCATGTTAACATGGCTCAATCAACCAATGATGTAGTACCAACTGCTTTTAAGGTTGCAGTTCTTATGATGAAAAACAATCTAATTAGAAATTTAGAAAATCTTGTAAAAGCTTTGGAAGAAAAAGAAGAGGCATTTGATGACATAGTTACAATCGGTAGAACTCATTTACAAGATGCTGTACCCATAAGACTAGGACAAGAATTTGGGGCCTATTCTCGCTTAATTAAAAGGGACGTAAAAAGAATAAGCGAAGCTTTTGAATGTTTTAATAATGTTAACTTAGGTGCCACAGCAGTAGGAACAGGCTTAAACGCAGATGTTGATTATATAAAAGTAGCTTTAGAAGAATTGCGTAATATTTCAGGTGTTGATGTTAAACTTGCAGAAGATTTGATTGATTCTACTCAAAATACAGACTGTTATGTTAACTTATCAGGAAGTATTCGTACTTGTGCATTGAATCTTTCTAAAATGTCAAATGATTTAAGATTATTATCCTCAGGACCAATTTGCGGACTAATGGAAATAAGTATACCAGCTATGCAGCCTGGATCTTCAATAATGCCTGGGAAAGTAAATCCAGTTATGTTAGAGATGATGAATCAGATTTGCTTCCAAATACAAGGTAATGACCATACAATTGCTATGGCTTCAGAAGCGGGACAATTTCAACTTAATGTAATGGCACCAGTTATTTTCAAAAATCTATTTGAAACTATTGATATATTAACTAATGGCGTAGATGTACTAACTAACAGATGTATAACTGGAATAATACCAAATGAAGAATCTTGCAGCAATCATGTCAATAACAGTGTGGGTCTTGTTACTGCTTTAAATCCTCACATTGGATATGAAATGAGTTCAGAGATTGCAAAAGAAGTTCTAGAAACTAGAAAAAGCGTAAGAGAAGTTACCTTAAGTAAAAATATACTAACAGAAGAAGAATTAAATATTATTCTACAACCTAAAGAAATGACAGAACCTGGAATCGCAGGAGCTCATTTAATAAAGTAATAGAGTATTTGTGTACTTCTTGATTATAAGGAGTCAGTAGGGCTTCTTGGATGGTTTTAAGAACAGTAGAAAAAGCACTTTTAATTTGAGAAAACAAATAATCCGAATATTGGATTATTTGTTTTATTTTCATGCTTAATTGTAAAACAATATTGTGAATCACTCACCACGCACATTTCACCCGAAGATAATCATTTTTACTCATATGTATTCATAGCTTCTTTTTACACCATTATATAAACTTAATTGGTAATCAAGCTATATAAATAAAAGTTAGAATTGAATTAATGTGATTACTTACCATGTTATTGTGGTAAAATACTTACTAAGTAAACAAAGGAGGTTTTCATGTGAAAGACAATATATTTAAAGAACCGATACTTGATATAATAAAAAACAGAACATCTGTAAGAGGTTTTTCTGATAAAGAAGTCAGCACTAATACTATCAATGATTTAGTAGGTTACATTTCAAATATGAAAAGTCCTTATGAAAATAATGTTAGGTTTGAATTCTTAGTAGAAGATTCTGAAATAAAAAAATTAGGTGGAAAAGTAGGAACTTATGGAGTAATAAAAGGAGCTAAGAATTACATAGCAATTATTGGGGATAAAGGTAAAGATACTTTATACCAAATAGGATATATGGGTGAGAGTTTAGTCATATATTTAACATCTTTAGGGTTGGGATCTTGTTGGATGGGTGGTACTTATGACAAAGGGTCATTTAACAAAAGATTAAAACTAAAAGATAATGAGAAACTATATATTGTTATCCCTTTTGGATATCCACTGGATAAAAGAAGTAGAGTAGACTATTTTATGAGGTTTGCTGCAAGATCTAACCAAAGAAAATCCTGGGAAGAAATATTTTTTAAAGGAAATTATGAGCAGCCACTATTGGAGGATGAAGAGCAGTATCTAGAAGCTTTGGAAGGTTTAAGAATGTCTCCTTCTGCCAGTAATAAACAACCATGGGTTGTTATAAAAAAAGGTCACTATTACGATTTTTATCTAAAGCCCACTACAGGGTATGGAGACGCATTGGGATTTAAGATTCAAGAGATAGATATAGGTATTGCAATGTTCCACTTTGAAGCGGTTTTAAAGGATCATGGTATTAAAGGAAAATGGGAAAAGACAACCAATAAAAATTCATCAGATGAGAAACTAGTATATGTTACCACATGGATAGAGGAAGGAAGATAATGGAGGCTTTATTCAATATTTTAACAGAAAATAAAAATGAAGATAATGCATACTATATGTCTAAGTATATGAAGTTCAAGTTTCCTTATTTAGGAATTAAAACCCCTGAAAGAAAGGCACTTACAAAGTGTATACTTGTTGAAAAAAGTAAATCTGATATAGATTGGAATTTCGTATTTGATTGTTTCAATAAGGATGAGAGGGAATTTCTTTATGTTGGTATAGATTATCTAAGCAGAGTAAAAGATAAATTTATAAAAGATGATATAGAACACTTGGAGGCATTGGCATTAATAAAGTCTTGGTGGGATTCAATTGATTCAATAGCACCCTTAGTAGGATATATGGTTATGAAACATCCTGAATTGAAGGAAGAAAAAATTGCGTTGTGGATTGAAAGTGATAATATTTGGCTTAAAAGATTATCAATAATATTTCAACTTAAATTCAAAATGGATACAGATCTAAAATTTTTAGAGTGTGCTATTAAGAAAAATGCATTTACTGGTGAATTCTTTGTTGATAAAGCAATAGGTTGGCAATTAAGAGAACTATCTAAAACAAACAAAGAGTGGGTAAGACAGTTTATGAAGGAAAATCAATTATCAAAATTGAGTATTAGAGAAGGAAGCAAGTACATTTAAGTGTAATTATTTTGCAATTGTAAACTACAATCAAAAATAAGTTTACAATTGTTTTTTATTTTACGCCCTTAATAATCATGTAATTTTAAAAATAAAACAGCTTAAAAAGCCTAAATATAAAGACTTAATACAAAATTGCAATAAAATTAATGGCGTAATATTGCAATATTTGAAATTGTCAGAAATATTAAGAATTGTTAAGAAAAATCAAAACTATTGAAAACATTTTCCTCCAATGTTATCTTAGAAAAGTATCGTAATGTTAAAACATTAGGTTTTAATGAATGAGAGACAAAAGGAGGAGTAAAATGAAAAAGATAGGATTACTTCCTAGACTTATAATCGCTATTATTTTAGGTATATTATTTGGTATAGTTTTACCTGAAGCAGGTATAAGGGTATTTGCAACATTTAATGGATTGTTTGGACAATTCCTTGGATTTGCCATTCCACTTATAATACTTGGATTTGTTGCACCAGGAATCGGTGATCTTGGACAAGGAGCAGGTAGAATTTTAGCAGTAACTGCAGCTATTGCATATATCTCAACAATATTTGCTGGAACTGTTGCATTCTTTGCAAATTCAGCGTTATTGCCAATTTTAATTGGTGGAAGTTCAATAGCAACAGATGTGGCAGGAGAAGGTGCCACTGCAGCAGCATTTATTGAAGTTTCAATACCCCCAGTTATGGGAGTTATGACAGCTTTAATTCTTGCATTTACCATTGGTATTGGTATAGCAGCAACTGGATCAAAAACAATTAAGTCAGTAATGGATGAATTCCAAGAGATTATTAGCAAAATGATATCTGGTATTATAATACCACTACTTCCAATACACATTATGGGAATCTTTGCTAACTTAACATTCTCAGGTCAAGTAGTTCAAATATTGAGTGTCTTCTCAAAGGTTTTTGTTTTAGTAATACTACTACATTTAACAATAATTATAATTCAATATTTTATAGCAGGATCTTTAGCTGGTGCTAATCCATTTAGGTTAATAAAGACTATGTTACCAGCATATTTTACAGCAATTGGAACTCAGTCATCAGCTGCTACAATACCTGTTACTTTAGCACAAACTAAGAAAAATGGTGTAAATGAAGGCGTAGCTGATTTTGCTATTCCATTATCAGCAACAATTCATTTATCAGGAAGTACAATAACTTTAGTAAGTTGTTCATTAGCAATAATGATGTTAAGTGGAATGGATTATTCATTTGCAACATATTTTGGATTTATACTTGCTCTTGGAGTAACAATGGTAGCTGCACCTGGAGTACCAGGAGGAGCTGTTATGGCAGCAATTGGACTACTTCAAAGCATGTTAGGATTCGATCCTACTATGACTTCACTTATGATAGCTTTATATCTAGCACAAGATAGTTTTGGAACAGCATGTAATGTAACAGGAGATGGTGCAATAGCAATAATTGTTAACAAATTCTCTGGTCATAAGCTAACACCGCAAAAGTTAAGTATTTCTGAACTGTAGTATATAAAAAATTAACACCTTCCTATTATGAGGAAGGTGTTAATTTTTTTAGGTAACAGATGTTGGATTATATTATATTTATAATATTGTATAACACAATAAATATCTTGCTAGAGAATAAAACATCCAATATCAAACTATTATGAAGATTTAACTTCTAGATTATTTCACAGGATACTTAAACATTATCTTCGCACCACCTTGCATAATACTCCCTGCATCAAGAACAATATCACTAGAATTGTTTTCCTCTTTTTCATCCCCATCTTCCCACTCAGTAAGAATATAATAGTTTTCAACTCCACTTACTGAATTTACAGGATTTAGAAATTCTATGACTACGGCAGTTGTTTCTAGGTTATCTATTTCAGTCTCATATAATATAACATCTTTACTGTCATCTATTTTTTTACTGTAGGTATATAGCTCTACATCACCTGATGAATTGAAAGTAATGGTTCTTGTCTTACTTACGTCAGTCCAGGCTTTTTCAAATAGGGCTACTGCTTCTTGTTTTCCTGTTGTTACGGTTGTAATAGTTACTGTATAGCTATAGGTACCTTTTCCATCTAGAAAGAGAGCCATTTTATCGGTTCCTTTTACAGGAAGTTCATAGTTGGTACCAAGGGTTGCATTTAATGAGAAGTTTGAAAGTTCATACTTATATGAGGTACCCCACTCACCACCTTCACTGTTGGTGTCACTTACAGGCTCAGCTAACCATCCTCCACTAAAGGATATATCTATAACATTATCCTTTGGAATAGTAATAGGTTGTTGACTTAGTAGATGCTCCAGTGGTACTGGGAATAGATCCTCCGTATAATATGACTTGTATTCGTCAACCACAAGTAGATCAGAAACAACATCATCTGACGATCTTATGGTCACAAGTCTTGTGAGTCTATTATCATCTTCACTTAGTATCAATTCTATCAATGGAGGAGTAACCTTAAACTCAAAACTTTCTATTGGCTCATCCTTATCAAGGTCAGCATCAGGCTCATATATATTAAGCTTTGAGGGAGATCCTGAAGTTAAGTGACCATATAGAGTAAAAGAGGTATTAAGGGTACCGTCATCTTTTATTTTACCAGTCCAATTTTCCACAACTGCTTTTTCATTTAAAGGTGAAAATCTTACAATATGATTTGCAAAGGATTTTTTTGGGTCCTTGGCACTGAATGCAATAGTTGTATTTAAATAGTTGGTTAGCTCCTTATATTGAGCTCTAAGCTTTGCTTCATTCTCCATATTAATTCTAAGTGCTATTTGATAGAACACACTTGGTAGAATGTCATTGTAAAGTATAGATCTTCTTTCCTGGCTGATGTTATCTTGTAGGTCTTTGTTCAAACCTGCTCCACCACCAGTCCAGTTCATTCTTTCTCTTGCCTCTGAAACAAAGTAGTCTACACCAAGCTTATTTGTCCCTGTCCAGAACTCTTGGGTATGAGAAGTTACTACTCGATCAATTTCCATCTTGAGAGCTTCCTGTGTCATGTTAGGATCGTTAAATAGGGGATAGAATGTCTTGTACCAGTAATCAGATCCCTTGAATCCATCTTCTCCCTTTAAGTAATAAATACTATATGCATCTCTGTAGATATCAGCACGACCTTCTATGGCTGTTGTTCCAAACTTATTAATAGCATAATCAATGATAGCTACAGATGCCATGCTGGCTGACATTACAGAGCTACTTAATTTTGATGCAACCTTTCCCATAACATATGTAAGGGAAGTTTTTAAGCTACCCACCACAGCGTCATTTATGTTTCCATTATATATGTTGTTGCTAATCTGAACTACTGATAATAATAGTCCAATGCTTCCAAGATGGTCTCCAATTGTGGATAGTACATCGTCTCCATATGCCAAATACCCAGCACTCTGACCTAAGTTTCCTAAAATGTCTCCACCAAGTTGCATGGCATCACCAACAGCTCCTGCTCCTATCTCATAGCACTGTGTGGCAGGAACCCCTCCAATAGTATATTCCTCTATAGCAGCCAGAAAATTTTCATCCTTGCCTTCACCATAAAGATCTAAAAATTCTAGCTTTGCACGCCTGGTACCTCCTTTTGATATTGAGAATACTCCATATTTAGAAAGGTGATCAGTTTGTATAACTACTGTTGAAGCTGTCTTATCGTAATAGAATGATACAGGTTCCCATAGCCCAGTAGATTCATTCAAGTATGCCGCTCCTGCTACATCTCCATCAGGAATCTCCAAAGGTATAGTCAGCTGAATTACTCCATCAACTTCAGTTACACCTTCAAGTTTAAACTCATATACAGACAGTTCAATATTGTCCTCTTCATCAAGACTAGGTGCATTGGAGACCGTGGATATACTTGCATTTAAATCAGAAGTTACAATGACAGGATTTAGTTTAAGTTCAACCCCTGATGCTGAAAGTACTAAATTTTCCTCATTTAATATTCCCTCAATAAGAAGTTTTTCGCTCATAACTGGCTCTTTTGAACTGACACCACATCCTGTAATAAAGGTTAAACCCATTGAAATAGAAAGGATAAATGCAATTAATCTTCGACTCATATCAGAATCTCCTCCTCAATTTTTAGTAATTATTAAAATACCTAGTATTTTGATGGTTTGTATGGTCAATATATTCATTTTTTTGATAGATGGATTATTCATGCGAGTTGTTTTCTATGGATCTTGTTTTCAATAGGAAAAATTAGAAATCTCAATTATCTTATAGATGTCTTTGCAATTATAATAATTCCAGATAACCAAAGTGTCAATAAGAATTAATACTTAAGCAAACAAATAACAGGAGTCCTGATATAAAATGCAGATTTCTTTACTCCAATTTTTATGTAATATGAAGAAACATTTCTAAATTGATAATAATATAATCCTCCCTATTCAAAGACAAGGTGTTTTTTGATATGCTACAGGTATGAGGAGGTGCAGTATGAAAGCATACAGAAAAGAGTTGACATTTAATGTAAGCACAAGAAGGGGATTCATTAATATAACTCCCTATGTAGAAAAGTGCTTAAGAGAAAGTGGAATAAAAGAAGGACTTTTACTTTGTAACTCAATGCACATCACATCCAGCGTATTCATTAATGACGATGAAGCAGGTCTGCATAGAGACTTTGAAAGATTTCTAGAAAGGCTTGCTCCTGAAAAGCCATATAGTCAATACGATCATAATGGATATGAAGACAATGCAGATGCCCATCTAAAAAGAACAATCATGGGAAGGGAAGTAGTTGTAGCTATCACACAAGGAAATCTTGATTTTGGAACTTGGGAGCAAATATTCTATGGAGAATTTGACGGAAAGAGAAATAAGAGAGTTTTAGTAAAAATAATAGGAGAGTGATTACAAAATGATAATAAGAAGAGCAGATCCAAAAGAATCTAGAATATTGACGGATTTAGCAGTTGTATCTGAGGCTTTTTGGGGTCATGACAAGAAATTCATTGAAAAGTTTCGACTAATATATAATATAAAAGAAGATTATATAAGAAATAACCCAACTTTTGTTCTTGAAAAGGAAGAAAAGATAATTGGTTTTTATTCACTGGTAGAAAATGGCAAGGAGGTTGTTCTTGAATATTTTTATATAGATCCTGGAGCTATAAAAAAAGGTTATGGAAATAAAATGTGGGATCATCTTGTAGATTACTGTAAAAATAGGGGGATACTAGAGTTTCAATATGTTGCAGGTAAGGAGACAAGAGATTTTTACGAAAAAATGGGAGCAGTGATTGTGGGTGAAACAAATTCCATAATAAATAAAGATAGAAGAATTGATAAGTGGAAAATGGTCCTTTAAGGATTACAGATTAAGATTGATCAATTCCGGGTATAATACTAGTTGATGAACTAGTATAGAAAGGATTGATTTTTATGAATAAATTATTTGATTTAACAGGTAAAGTAGCATTGATCACAGGAGCATCAAGTGGTCTAGGGGTACAATTTGCAAATGTTTTAGCTGATAATGGAGCAGATGTAATATTGCTAGCTAGAAGAGAAGAACAACTTCAAAAGGTAGCAAATGAAATAGAAAAAAAAGGGAAAAGAGCTCTTCCAATTAAATGTGATGTTACAATTGAAGAAGATGTAATTAATGCGGTTGAGGTAGCTATAAAAGAGTTTGGAAAGATTGATATATTAATTAACAACGCAGGTATTGGTGGAGTTACACCTGCTGAGGATTATGATTTTGCTCAGTGGAAAAAGATGATAGACCTTAACTTAAATTCTGTATTCTTTGTAGCTCAACAAGTTGGGAAACAAATGATTAAGAAAAGTTACGGAAGAATTGTAAACATTGCATCAATGTATGGGATTGAAGCGAACATGGCACTACCTACATCAGCATATCATGCATCAAAAGGTGGCGTTGTAAATCTAACCAGAGCATTGGGCGTAGAATGGGCTAAACACAACATAACTGTAAATGCAATTGCACCAGGATTTTTCCAATCTGAAATGACAGAAGATTCATTGACTGATAAATCATTCTTAGATCACATAAATGTTTCAACGCCTATGAAACGATTTGGAAACCCTGGAGAACTTGACGGAATATTGCTTTATCTTGCATCAGATGCATCAAGTTACACAACAGGACAAACCATTGCAGTAGATGGAGGAACAACCGCAGTTTAGTTAAACCCCGAAAGGGGTTTTTCTTTTGTTTTTAATTGGGTATAAAGGTTAGATGGAGGGGATAATATGAAAGATTATAGTTTTACACTAAAAGCCACCAATGGAAAAGATGTTTCATTAAAAGATTTCCTAGGAAAGAATGTTATAGTTTATTTCTATCCCAAGGATAGTACATCTGGTTGAACTACTGAAGCCATAGGTTTCAGGGATCTGAAACAAGAATTTGATAAAAAAGATACAGCAATTGTTGGAATAAGCAGAGATAGTATAAAATCTCATGAAAAATTTAGAGATAACAATGAACTAAACTTCTTATTATTAAGTGATAAAGATGAAGAAGTTCATAGCAATTTTGAGGTTTTAGTGCCAAAAAAAATGTATGGGAAAGAGTATATTGGTGTAGAAAGATCAACATTTGTATTTGATAAAGATGGTTTGATGGTAAAAGAGTTTAGAAATGTAAAGCCAGAAGGTCATGCACAACAAGTGTTGGAATATATTAATTCCATGATGTAGACATAGGAGTGATTGATATTAAATACGAAGGAACAGTATACAGACCACCATCAGAAGCCAGAAGTTGGATTTTACAAGCTACAATAGGTTGTTCCCACAATAAATGTAGCTTTTGTAGTATGTATAAAGACAAGTCATTTAAGATAAGGGATGTATCTGAAATACTAAGTGAAATTGAAAGTACCGCTAAAATATATCCTAGTATAAATAGAGTCTTTATAGCAGATGGGGATGCGTTAATAGTTAAAACGGAAGATTTACTAAAGATAATATCTAAGATTAAAAGTTCATTTAGCCTGTGTAAAAGAATAGGAATTTACACTTCGCCAAAGAGTGTTCATTTAAAATCTATAGATGAACTAATCCTATTGAAAAACGCAGGACTTGAGATTGGATATTTAGGATTAGAGTCAGGGAGTAATAATGTATTGGAGTATGTTAATAAGGGAGATACTAAGGAAGGGATTATTGCTGCAGGGAAAAAGTTAAAAAAAGCAGGAATAAAAGTATCTGTTACTGTGATTTCTGGTCTGGGAGGACAAGAATATTTTGAAGAACACGCCTTAGAAACAGCTAAAGCGATTAATGAAATTAATCCAGATTATTTAGGACTTTTAACATTAATGATTGAACCAGGAACAAAGCTATATGAAGATGTAGAAAAAGGTATATTTAAGTTACTAAGTCCTTTTGAAATTGGAAAAGAAACGCTCTTGATTCTCAAAAATTTAGATAGCCCGGGAACAGTTTTTAGGAGCAATCATGCATCTAATTACATCGCATTAAAGGGAGATTTAAATGAGGATAAAGAATTACTAATAAGACAATTGGAAAGGGCAATTAAAGATGAAAACTATAAGGATGAGTCTTACAGAAAACTGTAATGACAATGTTTATTCACCAAGCACCTAGGGTAAAGAAAAATAGAAACATAAATCGAAGGAGGAATTTAAATGACTCAATATCATGAACCAGTGGAAAAATTAGATGATAAGACCATGGATATTACCAGGGCAATATTAAGTCTAAAAGAAGAGTTAGAAGCCGTAGATTGGTATAATCAAAGGGTTGCAGCTGTTAGTGATCCTGAACTAAAAGATATTCTAGCCCACAATAGAGATGAGGAAATAGAACATGCTGTTATGACCCTAGAATGGTTAAGAAGAAATATGGGAAAATGGGATGAAGAATTAAAAACTTACTTATTCAAAACTGGTCCTATAGCTCATCATGAAGAATTAGGAGAGTCTGAAATTAGTGAAGGTTTGATTATTGGAGATCTAAAATAGGAGGGGTTTTTATGTTATATAGAGAATTAGCTCCAATTTCTAAAGAAGCATGGAGTGAAATTGATGAAAGAGCAGTTGATGTACTAAAATCATATTTATCAGCTAGAAAAGTTATAAAGGTAAATGGTCCAAAAGGATTAGATTTTAATGTTATAACTGAAGGAAGATTAGGAAAGACCGAAAAAGATGAAGATGTTTCTTTTGCTAACTATAATGTGCAACCACTTACAGAAGTTAGAGTAGAATTTGAAATGAAAAGGTGGGAGTTAGATAATATTTCCAGAGGTGCAAAGGATATTGATTTTGAACCACTTGAAGAAGGTTTGAGAAAAATTGCTTTGTTTGAAGAAAATGCAATTTATAATGGATTGAAAAAATCTGGAATCAAAGGTTTTAATGATATGGTAGAAAAGGAAGAAATAAAACTTGGTGATAATTCTAAAGATATTATGGAAGCAATCACAAAGGGAGTTATTCTATTAAGAGAAAGCTATACTGGTGGACCTTATTCACTGATTGTTGGAAAAGAAGCATACAAAAGAATTATATCAAAAGATAGTGGATATCCTTTGGAAAAAAGAATTGAAAACCTAATTGGTGGGAAAATTGTATTAAGTCATGTTGTGGAAGGCGCATATTTAGTTCCATTTAACAGTGATGATTTAGAATTGACAATTGGTAGAGATTTCTCAATTGGTTATCAAGCACACGATGGGGATAATGTAAAATTCTTCGTTGCAGAAAGTTTTACCTTTAGAATTTTAGATCCAACTTTAATAGTTAAGTATGTAATTCTGTAAATACTTTTTTAAAAAAGTACCTCCAGTTAAAAGACTGGAGGTATTATGATTTAGTACATATTTCTATTTCCATCATCACAAGCTAATTTTCTAAGTTCGTTAACCTGTTCTTGCTTACCAAGGACTATCATAGTATCACCTAATTCTAGAATTTCATCAGAGTGAGGATTAAATTGAAGCTTTTAAGTACCTTCCTTTCTAATTGCTAAGACTATAAGCCCAGTTTTTTCTGGGATACGAACTTCTTTTAAACTTTTATTTAATATAGAGGAGTTTCTACATATCAATACATCCTCAAGATCTAATACCACATCACCAGCATGAGTAATAATATCCAGGAAAGAAATTACCGAAGGTCTTAACATAAGAGCAGCCATTCTACTTCCACCTATTTCATTGGGGGAAATTGTATTATTTGCTCCAGCTCGTTTAAGTTTTTCATGGGAATTTTTATCAATTGCTCTAGAAACAATATATAAATCAGGGTTAAGTGCTCTTGCGGTTAAAACTGTAAATACATTATCAGAATCCTTTGCTAAAGAAGAGATAAGACCTTTTGCTGTCCTAATTTTAGCTTTTTCTAAGATTTCTTCGTGGCTAGCATCACCAAATATTGTAGGAATACCTTCATCTAGAAGTTCTTTTACTATAGCTGGATCATTTTCTATTACTACAAAATCTACACTGCTTTTTTGAAATCTTTTTATAGCATTCCATCCAGTTTCCCCTGCTCCACAAAGTATATAATGATTTCTGAAGTTTTCAATTTTTCTTTCCATAAAACGCCTCCTAAAAGCTTCTTTGACATCACCTTCCATAAAAGAAGATACTACACTACTAAAGAGATACCCAACAGTTCCTAAACTAATAAATATAATAAATACAGAAAAAAGTTTTGCTTCAGGTGACATTTGTGCTACTTCAGTGTAACCAACTGTTGAAATAGTAATAATTGTCATGTAAAAAGCATCAATTATTGGAACATCAAGTAATGCTCTATAACCAAAAGTACCAACAAGAATAATTGTAATAAGTATGGAAATAAATAATGTCAATTTTTTGGTGTTGTTCATAGTCTCACCCCTAACTGTTAATTTATACCCTTATTTTTCATCTTAAATTATTTCGAGACTCTAGATATCATTATAATATGATGTTATAATACTATTGGGAGTGATCTAATGAGTTCTGCAGCATATCATAAAAAAAGAGAATATCTGTTAACAAGTAAAAATTTATATAAAAGTACAATCTACTTAGCATGGCCGGTAGTTATTCAATCAATCCTTCAAGTATCAGTAGGTACAGTTGATATAAAGATGGTAGGTACACTTGGGGTTGATGCGATTTCTGCAGTTGGGACAAGTAGAAATATAGTTATGATTCTTTTGGTTTTAGTCATGGCAATTTCAACAGGAACTACTGCAATGGTAGCTAGGTTTATAGGTAAAAATGACGATAGAAATGCAAGTAGAAGTGCAGGGCAAGCATTCATGTTATCAATATTATTGTCTATGATTATTGTACCCTTGGGAATGCTTACAAATGAATATAGTTTAAGGTTGCTGGGCGTTGATGATAATGTTTTAAACCTTGCCATGGATTATATGAAAGTATTTTTCATAGCAATACCATTTTTCCTTTTGTACTTTATGGCTAAGTCTATATTTCAAGGAGCAGGTGATACCAGGACTCCCCTTTGGATAGATATTATTATGAACCTTGTAAATGTTTTGGGTAATTTTGTATTTATATTTGGAATGTTTGGAATTCCGGCTTTTGGTGTAGCAGGAGCAGCAATGGGAACTGCTTTATCAAGAATTGTAGGTGCTGCTTTAGGTTGGGGGGCTTTACTTAGTGGAAAGTTTGATATTAAGGTTCATTGGGAAGACATGATTAAACCAATTTGGAAAGTTTCAAATCAAATTATAAATATAGGTATACCAGCAGCTCTTCAAGGATTATCAAGGAATGGATCAACTTTTGTACTTTTTGCAATTTTAGCAAGAACACTAGATTCTGTAAATGCAGTCCCTGCTTTTGTTATAGGTACAAATCTTAACCAATATGCATTAATGCCAGGGCTTGCCATAGGTACAGCAGCAGCTACTCTTTCAGGAATGAATCTAGGAGCAAAGCAATATGATAGAGCAGAAGCAAGCGGAAGAGTAACTGCAATACTTGGAGCAGGGGTAATGTTATTTATTTCAGTTTTATTCTTTGTATTTGCCAATCCATTTATTAACTTTTTCTTGGATGTACCAAACGATGAAGTGGTAAGAATAGGAACCACATTCCTCTTACTCATTGCTATTGCTGAACCTTTTCATGCTGTTACAATAGTTCTATCAAGAACTATGCAAGGGGCAGGATACACTAAAAAGCCTTTTACTATTACCTTAATTACATGGGTATTTATTAGGATTATTTTAGCATACCTATTGGCAATTGTTTTTGGACTAGACTCATTAGGAGTTTGGATAGCTATTAGCATATCACTTATAATATCCGGATTTATGACATATAGGTTATTTAATAAAGGTAAATGGAAAGAAGTTAAGATATATTCTGTATCAAATTAGAAGATAATATACTCTATACAATTATACCCCTTTAGGGTATAATATGTGTAGAGTATTTTTTTGGGGAGGTTACTATGTTTGGTTTGAATGTAACAATGTCAGCAGCTTTTGGAGCTGGAATATTATCTTTTTTCTCTCCTTGTTTGCTTCCCATGATACCTGCTTATATTATGTACATTACAGGTGTTGAAATTGAAGAAGATTTAAGTAAGAGAAGATTAAAAGCACTTATTAGAACATTGTTTTTCGTTCTAGGATTTACAATTGTTTTTATGATAATGGGAACATCAGCTAGTTTTATTGGGAGACTATTTGCCCAGAACAAAATGCTTTTTTTGCGAATAAGTGGAATTATAATAGTAATATTTGGTCTTAATATGATGGGAATTCTAAAGATAGGAGCTCTAAGTGGTGAAAAGAGGATAAGAGCACCAAAGAAAATAACCAATTGGTTTAGTTCAATACTAATGGGAATGGCATTTGCAGGAGGTTGGACTCCATGCTTTGGACCCGTTTTAGCATCAATTTTAGTTATGGCTGGAGGAGCTAAGACCATTCAAGATGGAGTATTACTTTTGTTTATTTACTCTGTTGGAATGGCAATACCCTTTATATTTACGGCTCTTTTTATAAATGTTTTTATTAGGTTCATGGAAAAATATGAAAGGTTTATGAAGCACATGCCTTTTATTAGTGGTATAATACTAATAATATTTGGGATGTTAATATTTTTTGATAAAATGATAGATATTAGTAGATTATTATTGTAGAGGTGATAAATTTGAATAGAAATAATGTTATTTTCATGTCCTTAGGACTTATTGTTGTATTAGGTTTAGGAGTATATTTTTTGTCAAATATGCCCGGAAGAGATGATGAAGTTGCAGAAATGCCACCAATCACTAACCCCTCAGGACCTGGAGAGCCAAGCAACATTCCTTCACAACCACAAACAGGATCACCAGATCAAGGAGTGGGAGGACCAAGAGCATCTGAAGAAGACCCACTTGAAGGTAATGTCAGTCAATTGGCAATGGATTTTACTTTGAAGAATCTAGAGGGAGAAGATGTTAGCTTAAGTGATTTTAGAGGTAAGTATGTATTTGTAAACTTTTGGGCTACGTGGTGTGTTTATTGTGACTTAGAAATGCCTGATTTACAAGCATTATCCATCAATAATGACGACCTTGTAGTACTTGCTGTAAATGTAAGAGAAGATGAAAAAACAGTAAGAGATTATATTGAAAAAGGAGGATATACATTCCCAGTGGTATTAGATACACAAGGAGATGTTAACAGTATTTATTCAGTAACTGCATATCCAACTACATTTTTTATTGATAAAGAAGGAATACTCCTAGCCTATTTCCCAGGAATGCTAACTCCTGAGCTAATGGAAGAAGGATTAAAATTATTAAGAGAGAATTAAGATCAGCATTATTGCTGGTCTTTTTCCTTTTAAAAGTGTTTCACAAGTGCTATATTATTATGGAGGTGAGTTGCCTCTAAACTGAGTAATAAAACACACTAAATAAAGTAGAAAAAGGAGAAACAAGTGAGAGATAAAGTAGTACTTCCATATATATCAGCTTTAGTGTATGCAGTTATCTTTGGATTGTCCTTTTTGTTTACAAAGATTGCTTTAGAATATTATACAACAATAGAGTTAATAGCTTATAGATTCTTAATGGCTGCAATTGTCATGGAGATATTAAGGTTATTTAAAGTAATAGCTGTAGATTTTAAAGGTAAAAAGATAAAATTAATCTTAATGACAGCTTTTTTTGAACCAATATTATATTTTTTATTTGAAGTGGAAGGAGTCAAATTATCTTCAACATCTGAATCTGGATTGATGATATCACTTATTCCAATATTCACAGCAATATTTGCAGGGTTAATATTGAAAGAGAAATTAAAAATTAGTCAAATATTTTTTATCATCCTTTCAGTTTCAGGTGTGGTCTTAATTAATGTATTTAAAGATTCAGTGGAACTATCTGGAAATATAAGAGGACTTACATATTTGTTACTTGCTGTTATATCTGCTACATTCTATAATCTTTCATCCAAGAGATCATCTAGAGACTTCACACCTGTTGAAATTACATATGGTATGATGTGGCTAAGTGCAATTGTATTTAACGGGATATTATTACTAAATAGGGTACTAAGTGGAAATATAAAAGATTACTTTTCACCTTTATCAAATGTGGGAGCTTTGATACCACTTACATACTTAGGAATACTTTCCTCTGTAATTGCATTCTTTTGTGTTAATTATACAATTTCGAGAATTCCTGTATCACAGTCAGCAATTTTTGCGAATTTAATTACTATTGTTGCTATTATTGCAGGTGTAGTGATTCTTAAGGAACCATTTGGAATAAAAGATGCAATAGGAGCATTAATGATTCTTTTAGGAGTATGGGGGACCGTTTATTTTGGAGAGAAACACACATCTTAAGAAATTTGTAAGAATAGTATCAGTTATTTTGTAAGAAATATATATTACACTTAAGTAAGGTTAAGGATGGAGTTGATTTCATGGATGGTGCAAATATTTTAGTTGTTGATGACGACAGAGAAATTGCTGGTGCTATTGAAAAGTTACTTAGTATTGAGGGACTTAATGTTACCAAAGCTTATGATGGAATGGAAGCTATGGAAGTATTAGTAAATAAAAATATACATTTAATAGTAATGGATGTTATGATGCCTAAACTGGACGGTTTATCTGCTACTATGAAAATCAGAGAAAATAAAAATATACCGATCATTATTTTGTCAGCAAAGTCTGAGGACAGTGATAAGGTTATTGGACTATCCATGGGGGCTGATGACTATGTGACTAAACCATTTAATCCTCAAGAATTAGTAGCTAGAGTAAAAAGCCAACTAAGAAGATATATGACCCTAGGGGATATGAAAAATCTTAATAATAATTCAGTGATTAAAGTGGGAAGTCTAAGCTTGGATAAAGATTCTAAAGTTCTTTATGTGGATGGTCAACAAATTAGACTCACTCCAACAGAATTTGGAATAGTGGAATTATTGATGTTGAACTCTGGGGTGGTATTTTCAGCTGAACAGATATATGAAAGAGTATGGGATGAGCCTGCTTATTCAGTAGAAAATACAGTAATGGTCCACATTAGGAGAATCCGTGAGAAAATTGAAATCAATCCAAAAGAGCCTAAATATCTTAAGGTGGTGTGGGGAATTGGATACAAAATTGAAAAGCTTCAATAGAAGTACAGGAACAAAGGCAATTGCCTTTTTATTAATTGTTTTACTTTTATCATCGTTATTTGGTCTCATGTTATATGGTTTCTATTCAGGGGTTAATCCAGAAGTTCTTTTTACAAAGGAATACTTAAACAGCGAAAGTTATCAACATGAGTTTAGAAATATTGTTCACTCATTAGATAGAGCTCTTTCTAATGGAGATGAAAGTATTCCAGATGGAATCTCATATTATGGCACTCGCAGTGGTCAAATAATTGCCAGTTCTTTGACTCAATCTGAGGAAGAATTAGTCAGAAGGTACCAATCATATTATCATTTAGACAATGGAATACTTACAAAATATGAAAATTTCAAAGAAGAAGTGGTATCTAGGGATTATAGTCCTTCTGGAAGTAGCATTTTCATTGTATTCCATGAAGAATTCTTCAACAACAAACAAAGTTTGTGGGAATCAGGGAGAGAGTTATTAGTACCCATAGTAATAGCTGCTATTACAATGGTGATTGGGATCATATCATTATTAACTTATCTTTTTATCGTAACAGGTAAAAAGCCTAAGGATGAAGAGATACATTTTAATTTTATAGATAAAATCTACACAGAGATAATGGTAATATCATTATTTGGTGTAATTGTTTTATGGGTTTTACTTATAGCAAGTACAGCTAACTTTGGATATCCTATGGAGTGGCTGGGTAAAGTAGATATTATGTCACGAGATATGGTGGATATTTATTTAATAATTGGATCTACAGGTGTAACAGCTTCAATTGCGGGGGTTATATTATTATCAATAGTTAGAAGATTTAAAGGTAAGGTATTTTTAAAAACTAGTTTTATCTATAGCTTTATTTATAAAGGATTTATGTTTGTAAGAAACTTGATGGATGGAAGTAAATTTGAGAATTTTTCTCATACCATGACACTTCATAAAAGACAAATATATTTTGTTGGTGGAAGTTTCCTGTTAGTTTTTCTTACAATGATTCTTCTATTTACGGTTTCTCCATTATCTATTATACCGCCAATACTTGAAGTGGTATTGATCTATTGGTATTTTAAATACAATAAAGATACCTTTGAAGAAATTAACAAAGGATATGATGAAAGTCTCCAAGAACAGATGAAAGCAGAAAGAATGAAAATAAATTTAGTTACGAATGTATCCCATGATTTAAAAACTCCATTAACTTCAATAATCAGTTATGTGGATTTACTTTCCAGGGAGGAAGATCTTTCAGATACAGCTAAGGATTATGTAAGAATAATTTCTGATAAATCAATTAGATTAAAAAATATTGTTGCTGATTTATTTGATCTTGCTAAAAGTACCAGTGGGGACATCAATCTTGAAATGGAAAATCTTGATTTAAAGAAATTGGTTCAGCAAACCCTTGTAGATTTGGATGATGTCGTTAAAGGTTCTGGATTTTTACTTAAGACACAATTTCCAGATGAACCAGTTAATATTTTATCTGATGGTAAAAAGTTGTATAGAGTAGTTCAAAATCTTATAGATAACGCTCTAAAATATTCCTTAGAAGGAAGTAGAATATATGTTGACTTATCAAAACATGAAAACAAAGGGATTCTAAGTATTAAAAATACAGCAAACTATGAAATGGAATTTACTAAGGAAGAAATTCTTCAAAGATTTTTCAGAGGGGATCAATCTAGAGGTAGTGAGGGAAGTGGACTGGGATTATCAATAGCTGAGAGTTTTACCCAGGTTTGTGGAGGTAATTTTAAAATAGAAATTGATGGAGATCAATTTAAAGTTACGCTAAAATTTAACTTAATATAACTTAATATAACTTATTATAATAAAATACCAGGTGGAACTATTCCACCTGGTATTTATACATTAAATCTGAATAAAACTACATCTCCATCTTTCATTAAATACTCTTTTCCTTCTATTCTTACCAAGCCTTTTTCTTTTGCTGATGCTAAATTTCCACCATGAGCAATGAGATCATCATAGTGAATAACTTCAGCACGAATAAAACCTCTTTCAATATCTGAATGGATTTTACCAGCAGCTTGTGGAGCAGGAGTTCCTTTTTTTATAGTCCAGGCTCTAGATTCTTGAGGACCTGCAGTTAAAAAGCTTATAAGACCTAAAAGTCTATAGCTAGCTTGAACCAACTTATCAAGACCTGATTTTGCTAATCCAAGATCATTTAAGAATTCAACTCTTTCTATAGGATCAAGTTGGGAAATTTCCTCTTCAATTTCAGCACTTATTGCTATAACCTCAGCATTTTCTGATTTGGCATACTCTCTAACTTTATTTACATAAGGGTTGTCTTCCTCATTAGCCACATCATTTTCTGATACATTTGCAACATAAATTATAGGTTTTGAACTTAAAAGGTTGAAGGACTTCAGAACATTCATCTCCTCCTCAGTAAATTCAAGAGTTCTGACAGATCTACCTTCTTCTAAAACCTCAAGACATCTTTTCAAAACATCCACTTCTATTGCCAGTGATTTATCACTTTTAGCAACTTTCGATGTCCTTTCTAACCTTCTTTCTAGCATTTCAATATCTGATAACATAAGCTCTATGTTTATTGTTTCAATATCACTTAGGGGATCTATATCCCCTGAAACATGAACAACATCTGGGTTTTCAAAGCATCTAACAACATGTACAATTGCTTCTACTTCTCGAATATGAGACAGAAACTTATTTCCCAGACCTTCACCTTTGCTGGCACCTTTTACTAGTCCTGCAATATCATAAAACTCGATTGCTGTTGGGACAATTTTTTTAGAATTATATATTTCACCTATTTTTTCAATTCTGTCATCTGGTACTGCAACTACTCCAACATTTGGTTCTATTGTACAAAAAGGGTAGTTTGCTGATTCTGCACCAGCATGGGTTATTGCATTAAACAATGTACTTTTACCTACATTTGGTAGTCCTACTATTCCTAATTTCATATATTCAAAACCTTTCTTCTAATCTTAATCTCATAAAGTCCAATTATATAATAGATTTATCTTATATACAATGGTTAGATTAGTTTTCCTAGTTTTTTGTCTTTAATCCTTTACATTCTATAACATTTCAAATATTATAATAATTAAAGAATATGGTCAAAAAGGAGTTGAAATGCAGGTTAATTTACTCTGCAGATAAAATGAAAATTGGATTAATTGGATTGCCTTCAGTAGGCAAAACTTCACTATTTAACTTATTAACAGGAGCTGATATAGAGGTATCAGAATTCTCAGGAGGAAAGGTTGATGCTAACCTTGGTATAGCAAAAGTACCTGATCAAAGATTAAATTTCTTAAAAGAGATGTATAATCCAAAAAAACTAACTTTTGCTACTATCGAAGTAATTGATGTCCCTGGACTTGTAAAGGGTTCATCTTCTGGAAAAGGCCTTGGAAATCAATTTTTAGATAATATTAGAAAAACCGATTTATTGGTCCATATTATTAGAGCTTTTGACAATGAGCATGTGATACATGCAGAGGGGTCAATAGATCCTATGAGAGATATTGAGACTATTAATATGGAATTACTATTTGCTGATTTAGGAGTTATTGAAAATCGTATTGAGAGAATTAAAACGACAAAAAAGGTAACAAAAGAAAATTTAGCAGAACTTGAGGTATTGAAGAAGTGTCAAGAAGGTTTGGAAAATGGTCTCTTAATTCATAATATTCAATTAGATTCTGAAGAGAAAGAAATATTAAAGACATTCTCATTTCTATCAGAGCAACCCATGATATTAGTTGTGAATATAGACGAAAACCAATTGATAGAAAAGCAATATAAGTCAAAGGATGAACTTCATAAATTCGCAAAGGATACAAACACTCCTATTATAGAGGTTTCTATAAAAGCAGAGCTAGAAATACAGCAACTTGAAGAAGATGATAGGGAGATGTTTATAGAAGAATTAGGAATAACTGAATCTGGTATTGATTTGCTTTCAAGGACTGCATATGATTACTTAGGTTTAATATCATTTCTAACTTCAGGAACGGATGAGTGTAGAGCATGGACTATTAAAAAGGATCTTGTAGCTAAGAAAGCTGCAAGTAAGATTCATTCTGATATCGAGAAGGGATTTATTAGAGCAGAGGTATGTAGATTTAAGGATTTAAAGGAATATGGATCTATGGCCAAGGTTAAAGAAAAAGGACTTGTCACTTTAGAGGGTAAAGACTACATTGTTCAAGACGGTGATATAATTAACTTTAGATTTAATGTATAAGAGTAAAAGGAGAGGTTAGCCTCTCCTTTTACTTGTTATAATTATTAATATAGTATAAACTAGTAGTATTATAATTACATGGAGTGATTTATTTGGATGAAAAAGATTTAGGTTTAGCAGGTGAAGGCTGTGAGGTATTGGTACCTTTTAATGATAGAAAGCCATTAGCTGATATAGAAAGAAGTTTAATAAAAACTTATAGAAAACATATATGGACGAAATTTATAAAGGCTATTAAGGAATATGATTTGATACAAGATGGGGATAAGATTGCAGTAGCAATTTCCGGTGGGAAAGATAGTCTTCTTATGGCGAAACTATTTCAAGAACTAAAGAAAAACGGAACACAAAATTTCGAAGTTGAGTATATTGCCATGGACCCAGGTTATCATAAGGACATAAGGGAATTATTAGAGGATAATTGTAGATATTTAGATATTCCTGTTCATATATATGAGGCAAATATATTTCAAGTAGCAGATAAAATAGCTAAAGACTATCCATGTTACATGTGTGCTAGGATGAGAAGAGGTGCGTTATATGGGAAAGCAAAAGAACTGGGGTGTAATAAACTAGCTCTAGGACACCACTATAATGATGTTATCGAAACAACAATGCTTAATATACTTTGTGCAGGAAACTTTAAAACCATGATGCCTAAGCTTAAAGCTCAGAATTTTGAAGATATGGAACTCATTAGACCAATGTATTTAGTTGAAGAAAAGTATATTGAAAGATTTATTCAGAATGCAGGTATTTGGCCACTAAATTGTGCATGTATGGTTTCAGCAAAAAAAATAGGAAATAAGAGAAGAGAAATTAAAGAGTTAATTGAGAGTTTGCAAGAGAACTTTAAAGATGTCGATATGTCAATTTTTAAAGCAGCTCAAAATGTTAATATTGATGCTGTGCTAGGCTGGGAGAAAGACGGGGATAAACACTCCTTCTTAGATGAATATTAATAGGATGGTGATTTAATGAAACTTATATCTTGGAATGTAAATGGAATTAGAGCAAATTTAAAAAAAGGTTTTATGGACTATTTTAAACAGTTAGATGCTGATATCTTTTGCCTTCAGGAAACTAAAATGCAAGAAGGTCAAGTTGAATTGGAGTTAGATGGATATCATCAATATTGGAACTCAGCTGAGAAAAAAGGGTATTCAGGAACTGCTATATTTACTAAAATAAGGCCAATTTCTGATTCATATGGTATTGGTATTAAAGAGCATGATAATGAAGGAAGAGTTATAACTCTTCAGTTTGATGATTTTTATCTGGTTAATGTATATACTCCTAACTCAAAAACCCAATTGGAAAGACTCCAATATAGAATGGTGTGGGAGGATGATTTTAGGAATTACTTAAAGAAATTAGAAGAGCACAAACCCGTTGTATTATGTGGAGATCTAAATGTTGCACATAATGATATAGACTTAAAAAACCCTTCAACAAACCATAAAAGTGCTGGATTTACTGATGAAGAAAGAGGTAAAATGTCAGAACTACTAGATGCAGGTTTTATTGATACCTTTAGATATTTTTATCCTACTATGGAAGATGCATATACATGGTGGGCATATATTTCAAGAGCTAGAGAAAGAAATGCTGGGTGGAGAATAGACTATTTTGTAGTATCAGAGTCTATGAAAGAGAGATTAAAGGATGCAAAGATTCACAGTGACATAATGGGTTCAGATCACTGCCCAGTGGAGTTGTCATTAGAATATTAGAAAAGAAGAGATATTGTGAAGCATTCAGCAAGACAAATTTTTAGAGTTGTAATAGGATTATTGATTTTTGCAACTGGGATAGTAATTACTGTAAATGCTAATCTAGGATATTCACCATGGAATGTTTTCCATGAAGGGTTATCAAATACTTTGGGAATAACTTTAGGTCAAGCAAATATTATTGTTGGTATTGCAATACTATTAATAAATATTGTTCTAGGACAACCTATTGGATGGGCAACCGTATTAAATATGCTTTTAATTGGAACCTTTATAGATATTCTTATGTTAAATAATCTGCTTCCAAAGACAACTAATATAGTATATGGTATAGGGATGATATTAATAGGAGTTTTGATTCAAGGTTATGGATGCTATATTTATGTTTCTGCTGGGTTTGGGGCAGGACCTAGAGATGGTATGATGGTAGTTTTGACAAAAAGAACGGGTAAATCAGTTAAGCTTATAAAAACATCACTTGAGGTAATTGCGGTTTTAGTGGGGATGTCTTTAGGAGGAAGATTTGGAGTAGGAACATTATTAATGGCTGTATTTGGAGGTCCAATATTCCAATTTGCTTTTAAGACAGTTAATTTTAATATTAGAGATGTTAAACATAGATTTATTCAAGATGATTTAAAACTATTAAAAAATAGAGGATAAAGATTGTCAATAGACTGTCTTTATCCTCTATCTAATTATTATCCTAATCTAGCTTTTTCCAGTTCACTTAGATCAAACTTTTTCATTTTCAAAAAGGCTTCGGTAACTCTTTGTCGTTCTTCATTTGAACCGCCAAACAAAATCTCTTCCATATTGCTTGGTACAATTTGCCAAGATACTCCAAATTTATCCTTTAGCCACCCACATTGTTCAGCCTCTGGAACTGCAGAAAGCTTTTCCCAGTAATAGTCTATTTCTTCTTGATCCTCGCAATTTATGATCAAAGAAAATGCTTCATTAAATGTGAAATCAGCTTCCATTGCATTATCCATTAGAACCAGTTCCATGCCTTCAATATCTATTGAAGCGTAATTAACTCTTGCTCTATCATTTGGAGCTTCTCCTTCATTGTAATAGCTTATTATATTAGTCTCTGAGTTTTTAAAAACCTGGAGATAAAAATCTATTGCTTCTTCGGCATTGCCACATTCCTCATTGGAAAATAACATGCTGGGAATTATCTTTTGATTATATTTAACACCTTCATTGAAAAACAACTGCCAGTTTAGTCCATATCTATCTTGAACCCATGAATACAACTTACTAAAGGGATACTCATCAAGAGGCATTAATTCCGTACCTCCATTAATAAGTTCCGTCCACAGTTTTCTTAGCTCTTCTTCTGAATTACAATTTACCATTAAACTTATGGAAGAATTCAAACTAAAATAGGGTCCAGCACTGATTGATTCAAAATCTATACCAGATAAATTAAAGGTAACAATTTCTGAGTCACCAGAAGGTGTATTCTCTAAAATGATACTACCAGTAATGGAAGAATCTTCAAATAAACTGGTATAAAAAGTTGCTGCTTCTTTTGCTTCTTTGTCAAACCAAAGATGTGGCTTTATCTTATTCATTCCTTACACCATCCTTTCATTTTTAAATATCATGAATTTCATTTCTAGCTTTAATGGGGATAATAGTGGTATTACTATGACCAATCATATTTATAAAATCTTGGATTATTTCATAGTTATCCCCAAAGTGAAGAGGAAAGAAGTACTTTGGATTTATCTCATCAATAAAGTATTTACCACCTTTATGGTAGTTTTCTGCAAGCCTAGGATCTACTGGGAAAAATGCAATATCAATCCTAAGTCCTTTTAATCTTTGGACTTCATCCTTAAAAGATTTTTCCATTCTTATCTTTTCATCAGCTGTGTCCTCATTCCAATACCACCAATGTAAATCACCTGAGAAGAATATATTAACTCCATTCATTTCTACCAAGTATGAAACACCCATATCTGTTGAACTAAGTGTTGTAATCATCAAATCCTTTACTTGATGAGACTCATATGGAGCAACCATTTTCATATTTTCATTGGAATCTAAGTTGATATCATCACTTAGAACATAATATAGGTCATCTCTTCCTCTGGACCATCTAAATATCTCTTCAGAATAATGATCTGGATGAGAATGGGATGCAAAAATAATTGTATCTTTATCTTTCAATGAAATGTTGCCTTTAAAGTAGTCAAAGACCAATTGATACTTCGAACTTTCCAATACATAACAACTATGATAAATATATTCAACTTTTATTCCTAATTTGTCCAAATTTCTTCCCCCTTATAGTCTACTGTAAACTTTTAATACCCTTTTTTAGATAATTTACATCTTCCTTTCATATATTTATCACATTTAGATCCTATAATTAAGGAAGAGGAGGAATTAATATGGATGAAAATCGATTTGACTATAATGAAATTGTAAATGAAAACAAAGAAGAAACTGTTGTAAAGAAGAAAAGACCAAATAAATTTTCCTTTGTGGCATTAATAGTTGTCTTATCTTTGTTGGGAGGATTACTGGGAGGATATCTAGGCAAGACTTATATATATGGGGATATGGTTGGTGTTTCAAACCAAGGAGAAAGTATAGTAATAACTCCAATAGACAGTATTACAACAGTATCAGCAGTGGCTAAAAAATCAATGAGTTCTGTTGTTGGAATAACTACAGTTGAAACTCAGAGGACATTTTTTTCAGAACAGGATGTAAGTGGTGTTGGATCAGGAGTAATTGTACACAAGGATGGTTATATTCTTACGAATTCTCATGTTGTGGCTGATGGAAACGCGAAAGAGATTAAAGTATTATTTGAAGATGGGGAATCAGTTGAAGGAGTAGTACTATGGAGTGATCAAATTCTAGACCTTGCTGTAGTAAAGGTTGAGAAAAACAATCTTCCAGTTGCAGTACTGGGAGATTCTGATAAACTTATTGTTGGTGAAGTAGCAATAGCAATAGGAAATCCATTAGGTTTAGAGTTGGAAAGAACTGTAACAAGTGGAATTATTTCAGGACTTAACAGAAGTGTCATGGTTGATAGCGAAAATGTAATAGACAATTTAATTCAAACGGACGCCTCAATAAATCCAGGAAACAGTGGTGGTCCATTACTGAATTCTAAAGGTGAAGTCATTGGAATAAACACAGCAAAGATGAGGTCTGCTGAAGGGTTAGGGTTTTCAATACCAATTAACCAAGTT
>Ga0208490_100116_pt1 | contig 64102 bp, 67 predicted proteins | sample SubbioAug_CSWold_FD_184818 | JGI IMG/M metagenome (GOLD analysis project Ga0208490, IMG submission 184818) | Serpentinite rock and fluid subsurface biosphere microbial communities from McLaughlin Reserve, California, USA - CR11Aug_CSWold (SPAdes) | ecosystem: Environmental > Terrestrial > Deep...
GGATTCCCGTGTGAAAGTAGGTCATCGTCAGGCTACTAATACCAGCCACCCTCACCCCCTCGTGCTTCACAGTGCCTGGGGGTTTGGGCTTTCTGGAGATGAGGTTTTCGGGCATTGTGTCTGAAGGTTGTGGCATCAACGAGTTGGCTATCCCACGAACGTGCCCTTGCGTTACACGTTCACGATCAGATCACCTTGAATTTTGATGGCCGAAGAACGCCCGAGGTCTTCCAGCAAGCTGTCCAGCCATTGGGCTGCTTCTTGGGGGTTCTGGCCACCGCTTGGCATCGCTTGCGCAAGATAAGGCGTGGCGCGGGCCCAGTCGTTGAGTCCTTTTCGACTGATGCTTTGCCACTCCAGCAGTTTGTACTTGATCAAAACCTTCCAAGCGTGGCGCATGTGCTTGTCGGGACGGGTTACGAATTGCTCGAGTCGCGAGCGGGCCTTGTCCAGTGCGGCGGAAACATTGCCAAATGCCGATCCGTGGCCGGGCAGGACAAGCGCAGGATTGAGCACTTCGATGGCGTCGAGTGTTTGTGCCACTTCGTCGAAGGCCGAGACGCCTTCCAACTCAGGAAAGACCACGCCAAAGCCGTTTTCCCACAGCGCATCGGCCGAGATCAGGACGCGTTGTAGGGGCTCGTACAGGATGATGGAGTGAGGATCGTGCCCTTTTGCGCCGTGCACCTCCCATTCGTGAGAGCCCATGCGTACCGTTGAGCCCGGTGTGAGCAGACCTTGCACGCCAAAGCGGGGACAGTGCTGGCCTGTGGGTTCGAATGTGAGCGCCACGGGATCCCAGTTCGATACGGCGTTGGCCAGACCGGGCGGAATCATCGTCACGAGGCCCGGGTAGGCTTCCTGCAAGGCTGCGTTACCACCGCAGTGGTCGCTGTGGAGGTGGGTGTTGAGCAGCCGTTCGATTGCTTGACCGGCGGTCGCCTGCTCCACCAGCGCAAGCGTTTGCGCCGAGTGGGTCCAGTAGCCTGAGTCGACGAGGGTGGTCGGCCCGTCGCCGCGTACCAAGATGTTGTTCGAGGACAGCCATCCGCGCTGGAGGAAGGTAATACCGGCAGCGTCAAGTCGCTGGCGGTCGGGGTCGGTGGTGTGCATGCTGCTGGGCTCGTGTCAAATGTGGGGGCAGGATCCGTGTGCAGACCGCTGGGGTTTCAGGCGCATTCTGAGCCGACTTTTGCGCAGCGGTGGGATGCGTGCGGGTTGGTTTGTCGCCCAAAGCTCATAAATCCCGGCAGCAGGAGGGGTTCGGCCGACGCCAAACCAAGTGCCTTATCGCTGGCGTGGACGTTGCGGACGGTACCTGAACGTTCGGCCCCCGGTTCAAGACACGCCGACGCCGTCGTTGGGTACGGCATGCGATAGTGCTGGTATGTCAGCACATGCTGTGATGTCCCATGATCCGCCGACTTCCCGACTGTCTCGTCTGCTGCAGGCCGTGGCATGGGTTGCCCTGTGCTTTGCCCTCGCGGTGGGTTGGGCCGTGTGGCCGCACTCGAGGATCGGCGCAATGGCCACGGTGGTACTGGTGCTGTTCGCCTACGCGCCCGTGATGGCGATTGAGTTGGTGCTCCTGCGGTGTGTGCACGGACAGGACCCGGCGCCTCGGCCCACCTGGGGCGAACTCGCTGCGGCTTGGTGGGCTGAGGTGTTGCAGGCGCCGCGTGTGTTTGCCTGGCGCCAGCCCTTTGCTTGGCGGCGATGGCCTGACACCGCTGTGGGGGACTCTTCAACAAGTGGCGCGAGAGGGCGCGCCGTGGTCTTCATCCATGGTTTTGTATGCAACCGCGCTTTCTGGCATCCCTGGATGAAGGCGCTCAGACGCGTCGGCATCCCCTATGCATCGGTGAGCCTCGAGCCGGTGTTTGGCTCCATCGACGAAACCCTCGGGCAGGTCGAGGAGGCCGTTTCCCGCGCCGAGCGTGCGACCGGGCTGGCGCCGGTGCTGGTGTGCCACAGCATGGGCGGCCTGGTGGCACGGGCCTGGCTAGCCCAGAGCGCTGCCTCTGCCACCCGGGTGCACCGCATCGTGACCATCGGCACGCCGCACCGAGGCACTTGGCTCGCCCGGTTCAGCCATCTCCCCAACGGGCGGCAAATGCGCCAAGGCTGCGACTGGCTGTCGCAACTGGCGGCACGCGAACAGGCCGCCCATGCAGCAGGTGCCTACCAATCGTTCGTGTGCTGGTATTCCAACGCCGACAACGTCGTGTTCCCTGCCTCCACCGCCACGCTGCCGGGTGCAGACAACCGGCTGGTGCGGGGCACCGCCCATGTGGCCCTGGCGTTTCACCCGAGGGTGATGTGGGAATCGCTGTCCATGGTGGCGTCTGCCGAGAGCTCTCCCATGGATCGCACCGCCTCGTAAAGCGGGGCGAAGTCGGGTGCCGTCAGTTCGAACAGCTGGTCGAAGCTGTCGATGACGAAGTAGGTGGCCTGGTAGTCGTCGATCTTGTAGCGCGTGCGCATGCAGCGCAGCAGGTCGAGTGTCACGCGCTGCGCTTTCGGGCTGGTGACGCTGTGGCGCAGCTCGCCGCTGGAGCTCAGGATGCCGGCCCCATAGGCCCGCAGGCCATCTTTCTGGCGGATCAGCCCGAACTCGATGGTGTACCAGTACAGGCGCGACAGCAGCTCGCCTGCCCCCAGATCGTGGGCCTTCAGGCCACCAGCACCGTAGCGCTGCACGTAGTCGGCGAACACCGGGTTGAACAGCAGCGGCACATGGCCGAACAGGTCGTGGAACACGTCGGGCTCGACGATGTAGTCGAACTCCTCCGGTTTACGGATCCAGTCGGTGACCGGAAAACGGCGATCGGCCAGCAGCTGGAAGAAGGGCCGCTCCGGGATGAGGCCCGGCACCGCCACCAGCTCCCAGCCGGTGGCCGGTTTCAGGCGGGCGTTCACCTCTTCGAAGCGGGGAATGCGGTCGCTCGCGCCCAGCGAGGGCAGGGCTTCGATGAAGGCGTCGCACGCCAGCCCCGGTAGCAGGGCGCTCTGGCGTGCGTAGAGCCGGCGGTAGGTGTCGTGGTCGGCTTCGGTGTACGAAGCCCAGTCCTGGGCGCAGGTGTAGTCGTCGCTGGCGCGCGCGTAGTCGCCCCGCGGGGGGCGCTCGCTGGCGCCGTAGACAACAGGTTCAACGGCCATGGTCGTCTCCTGGTTCGGGTGTGCGGCGCATCAGGACTGGAGCACGCCGCGGCGCATCTGGTCGAGTTCGATGCTCTCGAACAGGGCCTTGAAGTTGCCCTCGCCGAAGCCCTGGTTGCCCTTGCGCTGGATAAACTCGAAGAAGATCGGGCCCAGCTGGTTTTCGCTGAAAATCTGCAGCAGCAGCTCGCCAGGCACCCCGTCCACCAAGATGTTGCGCTGCTGCAGCGCTGCCACGTTTTCACCGTGGCCGGGAATGCGCTTGTCCAGCAGTTCGTAATAGGTTTCGCCGGTGGTGAGCAGCTTCACGCCGCTGAGCTCCAGGGCGTCCACCGTCGCATACAGGTCATTCGAGCCCATGGCGATGTGTTGGATGCCTTCACCGTGGTAACGGTCCAGATACTCCTGGATCTGGCCCGATTTCTCGTTGCCTTCTTCGTTGATCGGGATGCGGATCTTGCCGCAGGGGCTGGTCATGGCCTTGCTCTTCACGCCCGTGGCCTGGCCCTCGATGTCGAAATAGCGCACCTCGCGGAAGTTGAACAGGCGCTCGTAGAAACCGGCCCATTCGGCCATGCGGCCCCGGTGCACGTTGTGCGTGAGGTGGTCGATGTAGGTCAGGCCGTGGCCCCCCGGGTTGAGCTCGGCACCGGGCAGCGGTTCGAAGTCCACGTCGAAGAAACCGATGTTGCCGATCTCGCCCGGCTGCGCGCCGTTCTTGCCGCGCCAGCGGTCGATGAAATAGATGATGGAGTCGCCGATGCCCTTGATGGCCGGGATGTTCAGCTCGCCGGGGCCGGCGGTGTGGGCGTAGCCCCAGGCGCCCAGCGAGATGGCGCGCTCGTAGGCCGCCTTGGCGTCCTGCACGCGGAAAGCGATGGCGCAGACGCTGGGGCCGTGCAGGCGGGCGAAGCGCTGGGCAAAGCTGTCGGGCTCGGCGTTGATGATGAAGTTGATCTCGCCCTGGCGGTACAGCGTCACGGCCTTGTGGCGGTGCTTGGCGATCGGCTTGAAGCCCATGCGCTCGAACAGCGCGCCCATGGCCACTGGGTCGGGTGCGGCGTATTCGATGAACTCGAAACCGTCGGTGCCCATGGGGTTCTCCCAGGACGAGGCGGTGGCGGTGGCGGGAATCGGGGCGTTCATGCTTGTCTCCGTTGTACAAAAAGCGATGGGCCACTGTACGGGTGCAGCGTGTCATGATTCCAGCGTTTTGGGGCGCGCCGTTTATCCTATTCGCAATAATCCTGCAAAATCAGCAATATGCAAGCACTGGACAAGCTCGATCGTCACATCCTGCGCAGCCTTCAGGCCGACGGGCGCGCCACCTACGAGCAGATCGCCGAAGCGGTGGGCCTGTCGCCCAGCGCGGTGCTGCGCCGCGTGAAGCGGCTGGAAGAGGGCGGCGTGATCGACCGGTATGTGGCGCTGGTGAAGCCCGAGGCGGTCGGTCTGGGCCTCACGGCCTATGTGAACGTGCGATTGGAGAAACACGCGGACAGCGCCAAGCGCAACCCCATGGACCAGTTCCGCGCCAGCGTGCAGGGCTGGGCCGAGGTGGTGGAATGCGCCGCGCTCACGGGCGAAATGGACTTCCAGCTCCGCCTGGTGGTGGCCGACATGGCGGCGTACGCTCGGTTCATGATGGACACGCTGCTCAAGCACCCCAGCGTGCAGGATTGCAAGACCAGCTTCGTCATGGACCGCGTGAAGAGCACCACGGCCTTGCCGGTCTGAGGGCTGCGCGGGAGACCAGTGGCCTGTGCGATGCCGCTCGGCGATGTCCCACGCCCGTCAGTCCGGCAGGGCTTTAGGGAGCCCAGTCCATGCCGATGCCGGGAAAACCCTTATATTGACTGTCATGGACCAATCCCCTCACCGGCTCCCGTCACCGCCTGATGGGGCGGCCTTGCGTCAGGCGCCGGCTGCATCCAAGTCCCCTTCACTGGCGTCGCCGACGGTGGTCGTTCCCATCCGCTCGCTGGGCCCTGGCCAGCTGGCCCGCATCACGGCGCATCTGTTGGCGCTGGAACCGCAAGACCGCTACCTGCGTTTTGGCTACGCGGCCAACGACGAGCAGATCCAGCGTTATGTCGACCAACTCAATTTTGACCGCGACGAGCTGTTCGGCATCTTCAACCGCAAGCTTCAGCTGATCGCCATGGCGCACCTCGCGTTTGCCGTCGACCCGCGACGCGTCAGCTGTGCCGAGTTTGGCGTGTCGGTGTCACGCCGCGCGCGCGGCCGTGGGTTTGGCAGTCGGCTGTTCGAGCGGGCGGTCATGCACGCCCGCAACGAAGGCGTGGACCAGATCTACATCCACGCCCTGTCCGAGAACACGGCGATGCTGAAGATTGCCCGCCAGGCCGGCGCGGTGATCGAGCGTGACGGGTCCGAGAGTGAAGCCCATCTGCGACTGCCACCGGCCGATTTCGATTCCCGCGTGACCGAGTTGGTCAAGGAGCAGATCGCCCTCACCGACTACCACCTGAAGGCCCAGGTGCGGCAGTTCCGCGGGGTGCTGACGCTTCTGCAGGATATCCGCCGGGGTGTGCGCAACGCCCGCCAGCGCGTGTTCGGCTGATCCGCCTCCCCGCTCCCGGGCTGGGGTAGACCCGTTGCACGATCGGCCGTGGCCTTGCGTTATCCTTGCGCACTGTCGCAACTCTCACTTCTCTCAGTGGCCGAATCTTCCCCCAGTAGCGGGCCGCAGCGCAGCCTGCGGCCTGTCGACAAGCGCGGTTTCCTGCAGAAACTTGCGGAGTTCATTCACCCTGGTCCCGACTCGAAAGACGAACTGATCGAGACCTTGGCCGATGCCGAGGACAACGACATCATCAATGCCGAGTCGCGCGTGATGCTCGAGGGCGTGATCCGCATGGCCGACATGACGGCCGGCGATGTCATGGTGGCCACTCCGCGCATGGATGTACTGGCCATCGATGCCCCGTACGACGAGCTGCTGCACGCGGTGATCGACACCGCCCATTCGCGCTTCCCGGTGTATGAGGGCGAGCGGGAAAACATCATCGGCATCCTGCTGGCCAAAGACCTGCTCAAGCTGCAACGTGCACCCGAACTCAACATCCGCGCCCTGCTGCGCCCGGCCACCTTCGTGCCGGAGACCAAAGGTCTGAACGACCTGCTGCGCGAATTCCGGGGCAACCGCAACCACCTCGCCATCGTGATCGACGAGTTCGGCCGCGTGGCCGGCCTCATCACGATCGAAGACGTGCTGGAAGAAATCGTGGGCGAGATCGAGGACGAATTCGACGTGGCCGAAGACGATGGCGACATCTTCGCCCTGGCCGACAGCACCTGGCGCGTCAGCGGCGACACGCCCATCGAGCGCATCAACGAATCCTTTGGTCTGAAGCTGGCGGTGGAAGACTTCGACACCATTGGCGGACTGATTGCCCACACCATGGGCCATGTGCCCAAGCGCGGCGAGGTGCACCTGCTGGACGGCTTGCGCTTCGAGGTGCTGCACACCAAGGGCGGCGCCGTGAAATGGTTCCGCGTCATGCCAGCGCCAGACGCGGCCTGACGCGGCTGGGCGACCGCACCTCATGCGCAGTCTGTTCGGATCGCTGCACACCCCGTCCAGCTTTCAACCCCTGAGCCGACACCCTGCGGGTCGGGCACGGCTTGGAAGCGGCCTGTTCTGGGCACTGTTGTGCGTGTTGGGGGGGCTGTTGCAGGCGGCTTCCCTGGCCTGGCCGCTGCAGGGCTGGAGCCTGCCGGGCAGCGCACCCGGGCAGCCCAACGGCGGGCTGCAGATCGTCTCGCTTGCCTGGCTGGTGCTGGCCTTGCAGCAGAGTGCCCACTGGCGCAGCGCCGCCTGGCGCGGCTGGCTGTTTGCCACCGCCTGGCTGGCAGGCACGTTCTGGTGGCTGTTCATCTCGATGCACACCTATGGCGGCCTGCCGGCCTGGCTGGCGGTGGCGGCCGTGCTGGCCCTGGCGGCTGCCCTGTCGCTGTATTACGGGCTCGCGGCCGCTGCGCTGTCGCTCTGGGCGCCGGTGTCGCGGGCCGGGCAGGCCTTGCTGTTCGCAGCGGCCTGGACGCTCGCCGAACTGGCGCGAGGCAACTGGTTCACCGGCTTTCCGTGGGGCGCCGGCGGCTACGCGCAGGTGGACCTGATGAGCGCCTGGGCACCCTGGGTGGGCGTGTACGGCATGGGTTTTCTGGCGGCGCTCTTGGCTTATGCCCTGGGTTCGGTGCTCAGTGCGCTGGCTGGCGCAGCGCTCGCCTGGCTGTCGGCCGCCGGCACCCGGTCGATGCGCCACCGACGCGACGAGGCGGCCGCGGGTGGGCGGGAGCCGCTGCGCCACGCACCGGTGGCGCTGGTGCTGCTGGCCTTGCTCTGGAGCCTGTGGGGCGGCGGCGAGGCCTGGCGCTGGGCCGGGCAGCGCGACACGCAGGACGCCGGCACCCTGCGCGTCTGGCTGCTGCAGGGCAACATTGCGCAGGATGAGAAGTTTGAAGCCGGCACCGGTGTGGCGCAGGCGTTGGCCTGGTACCCGCAGCAGATCCGCCAGGCCATTCAGCTGGCCCGGGAACGTCCGGCCGAGGCGCCGCAGCTGGTGGTGGCGCCCGAAACCGCTCTGCCGGTGCTGCCGCAGCAGCTGCCCGCCGCCTTCTGGCAGCCCCTGCTGGGCGCGCTGGCACAACCCGGCAGCCCGGCGCCCGTGCAGCTGCTGATGGGCCTGCCACTGGGCAGCTACGCCAGCGGTTACACCAATTCGGCCTGGGGCCTGGGGCCGACCGAGGCGGCGCAGGCGCTGGGCGCAGCGGGTGGGCTGGCCGACCCGGCGCGCGCGGTCGCGTCGTCTGCGGCACCCGATACCCCGTTCTACCGCTACGACAAACACCACCTGGTGCCCTTCGGCGAGTTCATCCCGCCGCTGTTTCGCTGGTTCACCAATCTGATGAACATTCCGCTTGGGGACTTCAACCGAGGATCGCTGGGGCAGGTGCCCTGGGCCGTGGCAGGTCAGCGGATTGCGCCCAACATCTGCTACGAAGACCTGTTTGGGGAGGAGCTGGCCGCGTCCTTTGCCGACCCCTTGCAGGCGCCCACCGTGCTGGTCAATGTCAGCAACATCGCGTGGTTCGGCGACTCGATTGCCATCGACCAGCACCTGCAGGCCTCGCGCCTGCGCGCGCTGGAACTGGGCCGTCCGATGCTGCGCGCCACCAACACCGGCGCCACGGCAGTGATCGACCACCGTGGCGAGGTGACGCAGCAGCTGCCACGCCTGACGCGCGACCGGCTCGAAGCCACGGTGCAGGGGCGCAGCGGCCTCACGCCCTTTGCCCGCTGGGCGTCGCGCTGGGGCCTGTGGCCGGTGTGGGGCGTGTGCGGCGGGCTGGTGTTGCTGATCGCGCTCACGCGCCGCCGCCGGGCCTGACGCAGCGGGGCTGTCACGACCTCGGGCCACCAAGACCGGGCGCATCGGGCGCGCCCCGTAAAATCCCGCTTCTGTGCAGCCGGCCCGTGCCGGCGGCTGTCCCCCTTCAGACCACTCCCGCCCGGGCCGCGCCCCTGGCCCCAGAGCATGTTGACCTTCCAGCAAATCATCCTGACCTTGCAGTCCTACTGGGACAAGCAAGGCTGCGCCCTGCTCCAGCCCTACGACATGGAAGTGGGCGCCGGCACCAGCCACACCGCCACCTTCCTGCGCGCGCTCGGCCCCGAGCCCTGGAAGGCCGCCTATGTGCAGCCCAGCCGCCGTCCCAAGGATGGCCGCTATGGCGAGAACCCCAACCGCCTGCAGCACTACTACCAGTACCAGGTGGTGCTCAAGCCCGCGCCCGGCAACATCTTGGAGCTGTACCTGGGTTCGCTCGAAGCCCTGGGCTTCGACCTGAAGAAGAACGACATCCGCTTTGTGGAAGACGACTGGGAAAACCCCACGCTCGGCGCCTGGGGCCTGGGCTGGGAGGTCTGGCTCAACGGCATGGAGGTGACGCAGTTCACCTATTTCCAGCAGGTGGGCGGCATCGACTGCAAGCCCGCCACCGGCGAGATCACCTACGGCCTGGAGCGCCTGGCCATGTACCTGCAGGGCGTGGACAACGTCTACGACCTGAAGTGGACCGAGACCATGAGCTACGGCGACGTCTACCACCAGAACGAAGTCGAGCAGTCCACCTACAACTTCGAGCACAGCGACGCCGACTTCCTGTTCACTGCCTTCGGTGCGCATGAGAAGCAGGCCAAGTACCTGATCGAGCAGCAGCTCGCGCTGCCGGCCTACGAGCAGGTGTTGAAGTGCGCGCACAGCTTCAACCTGCTGGACGCGCGCGGCGCCATCAGCGTCACCGAGCGCGCCGCCTACATCGGCCGTATCCGCAACTTGGCGCGCGCCGTGGCGCAGAGCTACTACGAGAGCCGCGAGCGCCTGGGCTTCCCCATGGCGCCCCGCGAGTGGGTGGAACAGATGACGAAAAAGGCCGCCTGACTGCTCACACCCCCGTTCGCCCTGAGCTTGTCGAAGGGCTTCGACGGGCTCAGCCCGAACGGCTTGATTGGTGAACCTACACATGACACACAAGAACCTCCTCGTCGAACTGTTTGTGGAAGAGCTGCCGCCCAAGGCGCTCAAGAAGCTGGGTGACGCTTTCGCCGCCGTCCTCGCCGATCAACTGAAGGCCCAGGGCCTAGCCGCTGCGGATTCGCAGGTCACGCCGTTTGCCTCGCCGCGCCGCCTGGCCGCGCATGTGACCGCCGTGGCCGCGCGCGCCGCCGACAAGGCCGTGTCGCAGAAGCTCATGCCCGTGAGCGTGGGCCTGGACGCCAGCGGTGCCCCCACGCCCGCCTTGCTCAAGCGCTTGGCCGGTCTGGGCGCCGACGCGTCGGCCGTGGCCGGCCTCAAGCGCGCGCCCGACGGCAAGGGCGAGGCCCTGTTCTTCGACAGCGTGCAGCCGGGCGTGGACCTGTCCGCCGGCCTGCAGAAGGCGCTGGATGAGGCGATTGCCAAGCTGCCCATCCCGAAGGTGATGAGCTACCAGCTGGAAACCGATTGCGAGCTGCCCGGCTGGACCAGCGTGCACTTCGTGCGCCCCGCGCACGGGCTGGTGGCGCTGCACGGTGCCGACGTGGTGCCGGTGAAAGCGCTCGGCCTGAAAGCGGGCAACGCCACGCACGGCCACCGCTTCGAGGCGGCCGTGGACCCGGTGGTGCTGGCCGATGCCGATGCCTACGCCGCCACGCTGGCGAAAGACGGTGCCGTCATCGCCTCGTTCACTGAACGCAAGGCCGAGATCGCGCGCCAGCTGGCCGCCGCCGCGGCCCAGGTGGGCGGCGGTTGCAAGCCCATTGAAGACGACGCACTGCTGGACGAGGTGACCGCGCTGGTCGAGCGCCCGAACGTGCTCACCTGCCAGTTCGAGTCCGAATTCCTCGGCGTGCCGCAGGAATGCCTGATCCTCACGATGAAGGCCAACCAGAAGTACTTCCCGCTGCTCGATGCCACCGGCAAGCTCACGAACCGCTTCCTGGTGGTGAGCAACATCAGCCCGGCGGATGCCAGCGCGGTGATCGGCGGCAACGAGCGCGTGGTGCGCCCGCGCCTGGCCGACGCCAAGTTCTTCTTTGACCAAGACCGCAAGAAGACGCTGGAGAGCCGCGTGCCGGGCCTGGCCAAGGTGGTGTATCACAACAAGCTGGGCACGCAGGGCGAGCGCATGGAGCGTGTCTGCGCCATCGCCGAGACCGTCGGCCTGCAGCTGGGCGGTGCCGATCTGGCCGCGCGTTCGCTGCTGGCCGCGCGCCTGGCCAAGACCGATCTCGTGACCGACATGGTGGGCGAGTTCCCCGAGCTGCAGGGCATCATGGGCGGCTACTACGCGCGCCACGACGGCCTGGGCGAAGACATCGCCTTCGCCATCGAAGACCACTACAAGCCGCGTTTCGCAGGCGACGAGCTGCCCCGCACGATGACGGGCGTGGTGGTGGCGTTGGCCGACAAGCTGGAAACGCTGGTGGGCATGTTCGGCATCGGCAACCTGCCGACCGGCGACAAGGACCCGTTCGCGCTGCGCCGCCACGCGCTGGGCGTGATCCGCATGCTGGTTGAGAAAGACCTGCCGCTGCAACTCTCGGCGCTGCTGGCGGCGGCCGTGCCCGCCTTCGGCGACAAGATCACCGACGCCACGCCGGCCCTGGCCGATTTCATGTACGACCGCCTCGCCGGTGGCCTGCGCGAGCAGGGCGCCAGCGCACAGGAAGTGGACGCCGTGCTGGCCCTGCGCCCGCAGCGCCTGGCCGACGTGGCCCAGCGCCTGCAGGCGGTGCGTGCTTTTGCCGCGTTGCCCGAGGCGCCGGCGCTCGCCGCGGCCAACAAGCGCATCGGCAACATCCTCAAGAAGTCCGAAGGCGAGGGCGCGGCGGTCAACCCGGCGCTGTTCGTGGAAGCCGCGGAGAAAGACCTGTACGCCGCGATGCAGGCCACGGTGCCCGCGGCCAACACGAAGTTTGAGGCGGGCGACCACACCGGCAGCCTGCAGGCGCTGGCCGCGCTGCGTGCCGCCGTCGATGCCTTCTTCGACGGCGTGATGGTCAACGCGGACGACCCGGCCCTCAAGGCCAACCGCCTGGGTCTGCTGCGCGAACTGCACCAGGCCATGAACCGCGTGGCCGACCTCTCGCGGCTGGCGACCTGACCCGTCCCGCACCCCGGCCCCCACCTGTGTGGAGCACCGCATGAAACTGCTCATCATCGACCGCGACGGCACGCTCAACCGCAACCGCGAAGACTACGTGGCCTCGCCGGACGAGTGGGAGGCGCTGCCCGGGGCGCTGGAGGCGGTGGCGCGGCTGAACCACGGCGGCTGGCGCGTGGTGATTGCCACCAACCAGTCCGGCATCGGGCGCGGGCTGTTCGACATGGCGGCGCTCAACGCCATCCATGCCAAGATGCACCGCCAGCTGGCGGCCGCGGGCGGGCGTGTCGAGGCGGTGTTTTTCTGCCCGCACGCGCCGGAAGACGGCTGCACCTGCCGCAAGCCCGAGCCTGGGCTGTTTTTCCAGATCGGCCAGCGCTTCGGCGTCTCGCTCACCGAGGTGCCCGCGGTGGGCAATGCCATTCGCCATGTGCAGGCCGCCGCGGCGGCCGAGTGCCCGGCCCATCTGCTGTTGACGGGCCAGTCGGGCCACCTGCGCGACAAAGTCGGCCCGGGCCTGGACACCGACCTGGCCATGCTCGCCCCCGAACTGCCGTCGGGTGTGCGTGCCCATGCCGACCTGTCGGCCTTCGCCGACTGGCTGCTGGCGCAGTCCGCCGGCTGACCCTCTCTCTTTTGCTTCACCCATGATCCTCATCAACTTTCTGCGCTCCGTCCTGCACCTCCTGTTCATGGCGGTGACCGTGGTGCCCTGGGCGCTGGCGGTGGTGGTGGCGGCGCCGTTCATGAACAGCACCCGTATCTACTGGATGTGCGCGCGCTGGCTCAAGCTGGCAGTGGACAGTGGCACGGTGATCCTGGGCATCCGCAACCAAGTGATCGGCTACGAGAACCTGCCGGTGGGCAGCACCGCGCCGGCCGTGCTGCTGATCAAGCACCAGTCCACCTGGGAAACCTTGTGCATGCCGGCGCTGATGCCGCACCCGCTGGCCTATGTGTTCAAGAAGGAACTGCTGCGCGTGCCCTTCTTCGGCTGGGCCATGGCGCGCATGGACATGATCCACATCGACCGCGCCGACGGCGCCCGGGCGTTCGCCAAGGTGGTGCAGCAGGGCCAGCGCCTGCTCGACCAGGGCACCTGGGTCATCATGTTCCCGGAAGGCACGCGCATCGACCGCGGGCAGAAGGGCACCTACAAGAGCGGCGGCACGCGGCTGGCCATCCGCACCGGCGCACCGGTGATCCCGATCGCCGTCACATCGGCCAAGTGCTGGCCGCGCAAGGCCTTCATCAAGAAGCCGGGCGTGGTGGAGTTCTCCATCGGCAAACCCATCCCCAGCGTCGGGCGCCGGCCGGACGAGCTGATGGAGGAAGTGGAGGCCTGGATCGAGGCCGAGATGCGGCGCCTGGACCCCGAGGCGTACAAGTGAACACCTCCGCGCCGCTTCGCGCACAGGCAGCCGCCAGAGGCCGCTGCTGCTCTTCGGGTCCATCCAAGCCTGCGCAGGCAGGCTCGGAGCCGCGGCCCTCAGCCCCCTCAAGGGGGCAACACCTGCGGCCTGGCGGAGCCCGTTCCGCGGCATCTCCGGGTTCAGGCCTGTCGCGCCGCCACTGCCTGAGCCCGATCCGCCGCGTTCTGGTGGGCGGCACATACGCCGGATGGACGGCAGGCGCACGGATCGCTGTGCGGGCTTGACCCTTGTTTGTTCCTCTCGCCCGATGCAGGTCTTGATTCAACTCGCGCTGGACTTTTTCGGCGGACCCGAGCCGATCGCTCCGCCTGAGCGCAAGGCCCCGCCCCAGGTGGATGCCGCTGCGCCGGTGAAGCGCCGAAAAGTGGCAGAACCGCCGCCGCCCGCGTTGCCGCTGAGCGACGTGCTTCCGCCCGCCACCTGGCCCCACCCGCGCGCGAATCGGCTGGTCAAGTTGCCGGGCTGCGACGTGGCCTACGAATTCAAGCGCGGCCAGCGCCGCACCATCGGCCTGCGTGTCACGGGCGAGGGCCTGAGCGTGAGCGCACCGCGCTGGACGCCGGTGGGCGAAGTGGAGGCGCTGCTGCACAGCAAGTCGGCCTGGGTGCTGGACAAGCTGCAGAGCGCGCGCCACCGCGCCGGTGAACTGGCGCAGGCCCGGCCCGTGTGGGCCGACGGTGCGGAACTGCGCTTTCTGGGCCAGCGCGTGCGCCTGGTGCTCGATCCTTCGCACAGCTTCGCCGAAGCCGGCGCCGTGCTCGACCCGCCCGCGCCGCAGGCCGACGGCAGCGAACCCGTGGCCCGCCTGCGGCTGGGGCTGGCGCACAGCGCCACCGAGGCCCAGATCCGCGATGCGGCGCAGGCCTGGCTGATGCGTCAGGCCAGGCGCGTGTTCACCGAGCGGTTGGCGCACTTCGCGCCGCGGGTCGGTGTGCAGCACAAGAGCCTGCGCCTGTCCAGCGCCGGCACGCGCTGGGGCAGCGCCAGCGTGGACGGCAGCATCCGCCTGAACTGGCGCCTGATCCACCTCGGCATGGACCTGGTGGACTACGTGGTGGTGCACGAACTCAGCCACCTGCGCCACATGGACCACAGCCCGCGGTTCTGGGCCGTGGTGGCGGGCGTGATGCCGGATTACGCCGAGCGTCGGCTGGCGCTCAAGCGCGCGCCGGTGCCGCTGAAAGACTGACCCCCACACGGCAGCGCCCCGCCGGCTGGCGTGGCGGTGGGACCCGCTGTGTCAGGCGGCGGCGAAGCGCCAGATGCCCGCGGCATCGCGCTCGCGTGTGAGTCGCCCGTCGAACCACAGCCGGTGCAGGTGCGCCACCGCCTCGCCCATGGCAAAGGTGGTCTGGTGCAGGTCGAGCGGGCGCGGGAACATGATGGGAATGATGTCGGTGGCGCTGCAGGGCCGCTCGCGGCAGGCGGCCAGCACCTCGTCGAGCCGGTCGCGGTGGTGCTGGTGCAGCTGGTCGATGCGCTCGTGCAGGCCGGTGAAGGGCTTGCCGTGCGAGGGCAGCACCAGGGTGTCGGCGGGCAGTGGCCGGAACTTGTCGAGCGAGTCGAGGAAGAGGGTGAGTGCGTCGCCCTCGGGCTCCACGTCGTACACGCTCACGTTGGTGGAAATGCGCGGCAGCACCATGTCGCCGCTGATGAGCACGCCGGCCTCGGGGCAGTGCAGGGCGATGTGCTCCGGCGCATGGCCGTAGCCGCTGATGCAGTGCCAGTCGCGACCGCCGATGCTCAGCGTGAGGCCGTCCATGAGGCGCCGGTACTGCGTGGGCACGGCGGGCACCAGGCTTGGGTAGTAGCTGGCGCGCCCGCGGATCTGCTCCAGGCTGGCCGGGTCGGTCATGCCGTGCGCCGCGAAGAAGCGCGCCGCGCCCTCGCCGCCAAAGCCGGTGGTGCTGCGCGAGCCGATGCAGGCCGCGTTGTAGTCGGTGGCGCTGATCCACAACCGGCACTCGTGCGTGGCCGTGGTCCAGCGTTCGCACACCCAGGCGGCCAGGCCGATGTGGTCGGGGTGCATGTGCGTGACGATCACGCGCAGCACGGGCAGGCCGTCCAGCGCCTGCAAAAACAGCGTTTCCCACTGGGCGCGGGAGGCGTCGTGGGCGATGCAGGTGTCCACCACCGTCCAGCCCTCCATGCCGTCCAGCGTGTCGCGCAGCAGCCAGAGGTTGATGTGGTCCAGCGCAAAGGGCAGTGCCATGCGGATCCAGCGGATGCCGGGCGCCACGGCCAGCGTGCCCCCGGGCGCCGGCAGGGCTGCGCCCAGCGGGTAGTGCAGGCGGGCTTCGAGTTGCGCTTTGTCTGGCGTCATGAGGGGGGATTCCGTTAAGATGGCCGCGACTGACGTTAACGTAAACGTCAAGATCCGGCTCATTCTACGGAGCCCTTTTCCCGCAGGCTGTCTGATTCCCGACACCGCTTCTTCACCGCCATGGCGACCCCGATCACCTTCACCATCAGCGATCTTGCCCGCGAGTTCGACCTGACCACGCGCGCCATCCGCTTCTACGAAGACATGGGCCTGCTGCAGCCGCAGCGCGAAGGCCCGGGCGGGCGCAACCGCGTCTACAGCGCGCGCGACCGCACGCGCCTGAAGCTCACGCTGCGCGCCAAGCGCCTGGGCCTGTCGCTGAGCGAGGCGAAGGAAATCATCCAGATGTACGACAGCCCGCGCGACACCGGGCCGCAGCTGCGCAAGTTTCTCGCCATCCTGGCCGAGCACCGCCGTCAGCTGGAAGAGCAGATGGCCGACCTGGTGGCCAACCTCGACGAGGTGAAGGTGCACGAGAAAGAGGCGCGGGCCTTGCTGGCCAAGCTCGACAAGGCCGGCCAGGCCGGCTGAGTCCGGGTGGCGCTGGGACCGCGCGTTCAGCCCGCCGCCGGGTCGGGTTCGGCATCCGCTGCGTCCAGCCACGCCACCTTGCCCTGCCCGGCGTCGTTGATGCGTTGCACCAGCGCGGCGGCGTGTGCCTCGGGCACCTGCAGCGTGGCGCTCACGCCCTCGCCATGCGCCACGTCCAGCAGGCGCGCGCCGTGTGCGTCCAGCTCGCGGCGCAGCCAGCCTTCCAGCGCGTAGGGCAGCACGCAGCGCAGCGTGCGGTACCGGATCACGGCGATCTTTTCGGCTTTCAGCAGCGCCTGTGCCACGCTGTCCGTGTAGGCGCGCACCAAGCCGCCCGCGCCCAGCGGCGTGCCGCCGTAGTAGCGCACCACGGTGGCCAGCACGCCGTCCAGGTCCTGGTGGCGCAGCACCTCCAGCATGGGCCGCCCGGCCGTGCCGCCGGGTTCGCCGTCGTCGTTCGCGGCCGAATGGCCACCCGCCATGAGCGCCCAGCACACATGGGTGGCGCCGGGGTGTTCCGCGCGCAAGGCCGCCACGCGCGCCAGTGCCGCCGCCCGGTCGGGCACGCTCTCGACGCAGCCGATGAAACGGCTCTTCTTGATGATGAGTTCGCTGTGAACCGGGGCTTGCAGGGCAAAGGGCATGGGCTGGGCCGAATCCACCGATGGCGCGCGGTCAAACGCCCGACAAGACCACGTCCATGGCGGCCACCAGCGCACCGGCCTGCGTCGCCACATTGGCCACCGGGCCGCGCAGCAGCCGGGCTGGCAGCGGGGCGGCGTAGTGCGCCAGGGCGTGCAGGCGCCGGTGCTCGACCATGATGAGGGGGCACAGCTTGGCCGGCACCTTGCCGGCCGAGTGGGGCTCGGCCAGCGGCACGACCAGCCGGGTCGCCAGGGCGTCGAGCAGTTCACTCTGGATCACCACGACAAACGGAATGCCGTTGGCGGCGCTCGCGCTGGGGTTGGGGAACACGTCGTACTGCGGCATGCGGCTCACCAGGGACGCAGTTCGGCGCCCGGCACCCCATGCGCGTCCACCCAGGCGTTCTGGGCCGCGATCCAGTCCGCGAACTCGGCTTCAAAGGCCCGTTTGCGCGCCGCGCGGCTGGCCTGGTTATGGCTGAGTTGCAGGGACTGGTAGTGCTCGACAGAGAGGATGACGGTGTCGATCTGTCCTGCTTTTTCCACGAACACCGGTTCGCGCTTGGCCTGGGCGCACAGGCTGCCAAACCGGTTCTTGGCTTCGGTGGCGGTGACGCGCATGAGCGGCTCCTGAAGTGAATGGCCATTTTAGCCAACGCTTCTCCGCTCAGGGTTCCTCCGACTTGCATCCGCTGGAAAGCCTCGGTCATAATTGACGTTTACGTAAACGTCAAACCGCCAGCATGACCGAGCCCTCAAGTGAACACGACGCCCTGCGCCAGCGGGTGCAGACCAGCCTGGACCGCCAGGGCATGATGCAGCCGCTGGGCGTGCGCCTGCTGGCCGTGGCGCCGGGCACGGTGACGCTGGTGATGCCGTACTCCGAGCGCGTGACGCAGCAGCAGGGTGGCTTCCACGGCGGCGCCATGGGCGCGCTGGCCGACATCGCGGGCGGCTATGCCGCGCTCACGGTGGCGCCCGAGGGCATGGAAGTCACGACGGTGGAGTACAAGATCAACTTCCTCGCGGCCTTCCAGGGCGGCGAGCTGCAGGCCACCGGCCGCGTGACCAAGGCCGGCAAGCGCATCATCGTCACCACCGCCGAGGTGGTGCATGTGGCGGCGGACGGCAAGCGCTCCGACTGCGCCGTGATGCAGCAGACGCTGGTGCCGGTGCCCAAGACGTATTGATTTTTCTCGTACAGCCTTACCGCCTATACCCACGCCCTTCTCACGCGAGCCCTCTCCCAGAGGGAGGGAGCGAAATCGGAGAGGGAAAAATACCCAACCCCTCAGGAGACCCCCCATGAACAACCTGCCCGGCCTCAATTTCCAGCTCGGTGAAGACATCGACGCGCTGCGCGACGCGGTGCGCGAATTCGCGCAGGCCGAGATTGCCCCGCGCGCGGCCGAGATCGACCGCAGCGACCAGTTTCCGATGGACTGCTGGCGCAAGATGGGCGAGCTGGGCGTGCTGGGCATCACCGTGCCCGAGCAGTACGGCGGCGCCAACATGGGCTACCTGGCGCACATGATCGCCATGGAAGAGATCAGCCGCGCCAGCGCCTCGGTGGGCCTGTCGTATGGCGCGCACAGCAACCTGTGCGTGAACCAGATCAACCGCAACGGCAGCGACGCCCAGAAGGCCAAGTACCTGCCCAAGCTGATCAGCGGCGAACACGTGGGTGCGCTGGCCATGAGCGAACCGGGCGCCGGCTCCGACGTGATCAGCATGAAGCTGAAAGCCGAGGACAAGGGCGGCTACTACCTGCTCAACGGCAGCAAGATGTGGATCACCAACGGCCCCGACGCCGACACGCTGGTGGTCTACGCCAAGAGCGAGCCCGAGCTGGGTGCGCGCGGCGTCACCGCCTTCCTGATTGAAAAAGGCATGCCCGGTTTCAGCATCGCGCAGAAGCTCGACAAGCTGGGCATGCGCGGCAGCCACACCGGCGAGCTGGTGTTCAACAACGTGGAGGTGCCGGCGGAGAACATCCTGGGCGGCCTGAACATGGGCGCCAAGGTGCTCATGAGCGGTCTGGACTACGAGCGCGCCGTGCTCACCGGCGGGCCGCTGGGCATCATGCAGTCGGTCATGGACAACGTGATTCCCTACATCCACGACCGCAAGCAGTTCGGCCAGAGCATCGGCGAGTTCCAGCTGATCCAGGGCAAGGTGGCCGACATGTACACCGTGCTGCAGGCCGGCCGTTCCTTCGCCTACACCGTGGCCAAGAACCTCGACCTGCTGGGCACCGACCACGTGCGCCAGGTGCGCAAGGACTGCGCCTCGGTCATTCTCTGGACGGCCGAGAAGGCCACCTGGATGGCCGGCGAGGGCGTGCAGATCTTCGGTGGCAACGGCTACATCAACGAGTACCCGCTGGGCCGCCTCTGGCGCGACGCCAAGCTGTACGAGATCGGCGCCGGCACGAGCGAAATCCGCCGCATGCTGATCGGCCGCGAGCTCTTCGCGGAGACCATGTAATGCCGCTGCGCCACCTGCTCGAACACAACCGCACCTGGGCCTCCCAGATGGAGGCGGTGCGCCCGGGCTTCTTCACCGCCCTGTCGCAGCAGCAGACGCCGCGCTACATGTGGATCGGCTGCTCCGACAGCCGCGTGCCGGCCAACCAGATCACCGGCCTGGAGCCGGGCGAGGTGTTCGTGCACCGCAACGTGGCCAACGTGGTGGTGCCGACCGACCTGAACTGCCTGACCACCATCCAGTACGCGGTGGACGTGCTCAAGGTCGAGCACCTCATGGTGGTGGGGCACTACGGCTGCGGCGGCGTGCAGGCGGCGCTGAAAGACGTGCGCGTGGGCCTGGCCGACAACTGGCTGCGCCACGTGAAGGACGTGCGCGACCGCCACGCGCCGCTGCTGCGCGACCTGAGCGAGGCGCACCGGCTCGACGCGCTGTGCGAGCTCAACGTGATCGAGCAGGTGATGCACGTGGCCGAGACCACGGTGGTGCAGGACGCCTGGCAGCGCGAGCAGCCGCTGTCCCTGCATGGCTGGGTCTACGGCCTGAGGGATGGCCTGCTGCAGGACCTGCACATGGTCGTGCGCGGCACCGACGTGCTGGCCGACACCTACCGCGCCGCGGTGGCCGAGGTGGCCAACCGCGCGCGCGCCTGAGGCGGCCGGCCCCTTCCACCTGTTTCCGGCGACACCTCCTTCGGCGCCCCGCCATGTTTCCCCAGCGACTCGACTCCACCGTGGCCTACGACATTGCCAAGGCCATGATGGACGGCTTCAACCGGCACTACCGGCTGTTCCGCACCGAGTCGGCCCGCGCGCAGCACCGCTTCGAGACGCGCGACTGGAGCGGCCAGCAGCGCGCCCAGCGCGAGCGCATCGAGTTCTACGATCTGCGGGTCAAGGAATGCGTGATGCGGCTGATGAAGGAGTTCCAGGCCGAGCAGCAGCCCATGGACGTGTGGGAGCAGGTCAAGCTGCACTACATCGGCCTGCTGGTGAACCACCACCAGCCCGAGCTGGCCGAGACCTTCTTCAACTCGGTCACCACCAAGATCCTCAAGCGCGCCTACTTCCAGAACGACTTCATCTTCGTGCGCCCGGCGGTGTCCACCGAGTACATCGAGAACGACGAGCGCGGCGCGCGCCCCACCTACCGCTGCTACTACCCCACGGCCGACACCATGGCCACCGAGCTGCGCCACATGGTGGAAGACTTCGGCCTGCATGTGCCGTTTGACAACCTGGCGCGCGACTGCGAGCTGGTGCTGGACGCGCTCAAGCCCCAGTTCGACCATGTGAAGCTGCGGGCGAACTTCCAGTTCCAGGTGCTCTCGGGGCTGTTCTTCCGCAACAAGGGCGCCTACGCGGTGGGCAAGGTCATCAACGGTTTTCAGGAGGTGCCATTTGCGTTGCCCATCCTGCACAACCACCAGGGCCGGCTGGTGATCGACGCGGCGCTCTCGGGCGAGGACGATCTGCTCATCCTCTTCAGTTTCGCGCGGGCCTACTTCATGGTCGACATGGAGGTGCCCAGCGCCTACGTGCAGTTCCTGCGCAGCCTGATGCCGCGCAAGCCGCGCGCCGAGTTCTACAACGCGCTCGGCCTGGCCAAGCAGGGCAAGACCCTGTTCTACCGCGACTTCCTGGCGCACATGCGCCACAGCACCGACAAGTTCCGCATCGCGCCCGGCATCAAGGGCATGGTGATGCTGGTGTTCGACCTGCCGAGCTTTCCCTTCGTGTTCAAGCTCATCAAGGACTACTACCCGGCGCAGAAAGACACCTCGCGCGAGCAGATCCGCGGCAAGTACCTGCTGGTGAAGCAGCACGACCGGGTGGGCCGCATGGCCGACACGCTGGAGTTTTCCGAGGTGGGCTTTCCGCGGGCGCGCTTCACCGACGAGCTGATTGCCGAGATCCAGAAGTTCGCACCCAGCCAGATCGAGATTGGCGACCGCAACGGCGACGGCAATGTCGAGGTGCTGCTCAAGCATTGCTACATCGAGCGGCGCATGATCCCGCTGAACATCTACCTGCAGGAAGCGTTTGATACCCTGCGGCCGAACGCCGGGGCGGACGAGCAGGCGGTCGAGCGCGCGCGCAGCCAGCTGCAGCGCGTGGTGGTGGAGTACGGCAATGCCATCAAGGACCTGGTGGCGGCCAACATCTTCCCCGGCGACATGCTGTGGAAAAACTTCGGCATCACGCGCCACGGCAAGGTCGTGTTTTACGACTACGACGAAATCGAATACCTCACCGACTGCAACTTCCGCCGCGTGCCCGCGCCGCGCCACGAGGAAGACGAGATGTCGGGCGAGGTCTGGTACAGCGTGGGCAAACACGATGTGTTTCCCGAGACCTTCGGCCCCTTCCTGCTGGGCAACCCGCTGGTGCGCGCCGAGTTCATGTGCCACCACGCCGACCTGCTCGACGTGGCCTTCTGGCAATCGCACAAAGACCGCCTCGCCGCTGGCCATGTGCACGACGTGTTTCCCTACGAGCGCGCCCGGCGCTTTCACATCCGGGCCGGCCAGGAACTGCTGGACTAGCCCGCGGTCACAGGCCGCATTCACCCACCCCTTTTCCATTCACAGGAGACCTTCATGAGCCAGCTTGCAGACCCCATCGTCATCGTCGGTGCCGCGCGCACCCCCATGGGCTCGTTCCAGAGCGACTTTTCTTCGCAGTCGGCCCACGACCTGGGCGGTGTTGCCATCCGCGCCGCGGTGGAGCGCAGCGGTGTCGACAAAGCACTGGTTGACGAAGTGCTGTTCGGCAACTGCCTGATGGCCGGGCAGGGCCAGGCACCGGCACGCCAGGCCGCGCTCAAGGCCGGCCTGCCCCTGTCGGCCGGTGCGGTGACGCTGTCCAAGATGTGCGGCTCCGGCATGAAGGCCACCATGCTGGCGCACGACATGCTGCTGGCCGGCAGCGCCACCGTGATGGTGGCCGGCGGCATGGAGAGCATGACCAACGCCCCCTACCTCATGCTCAAGGGCCGCGGCGGCTACCGCATGGGCCACGACAAGATCTACGACCACATGATGCTCGACGGCCTGGAAGACGCCTACGAGGCCGGCCGCAGCATGGGCACCTTCGGTGAAGACTGCGCCGCCAAGTACAGCTTCACGCGCGAGCAGCAGGACGCCTTCGCCATCGCCTCCGTCACCCGTGCCAAGGCCGCCACCGAGAGCGGTGCGTTTGCCAAAGAAATCGCCCCCGTCACCGTGAAAGACCGCAGCGGTGAGCGCGTGATCAGCACCGACGAAGGCCCGGGCAAGGTCAAGCTCGACAAGGTCACGTCTTTGAAGCCCGCTTTCAAGAAAGACGGCACCATCACCGCCGCCAGCAGCTCGTCCATCAACGACGGCGCGGCCGCCCTGGTGCTCATGCGCGCTTCCACCGCCGAACAGCACGGCCTGAAGCCGCTGGCGCGCATCGTGGCGCACGCCACCCACGCGCAGGAACCCAACTGGTTCGCCACCGCCCCGGTGGGCGCCACGCAGAAACTGCTGGCCAAGACCGGCTGGAGCGTGGGCGACGTGGACCTGTGGGAAATCAACGAAGCCTTTGCCGTGGTGCCCATGGCGCTGATGACCGAGCTGAGCATTCCGCACGACCAGGTGAACGTGAACGGCGGCGCCTGCGCGCTGGGCCACCCCATCGGCGCCAGCGGCGCGCGCATTCTGGTGACGCTGCTGCACGCGCTCCAGGCACGCGGCGGCAAAAAGGGCGTGGCCACGCTGTGCATCGGGGGCGGTGAGGCCACCGCCATGGCCATCGAGATGCTCTGATGAGCACGGTCCTCGTCATCGGCGCCTCGCGCGGCATCGGCCTGGAACTGGCGGGGCAGTACCTCGCGGCGGGCGATCGCGTCATCGCCACCGCGCGTGATGACGAGGGGCTGGCGCAACTGGCCGCGCTCGGCGCCGAGCCGCTGCGCGTGGACGTGGCGGACCCCGCCAGTGTGAGCGCGCTGGCCTGGCAGCTGGACGGCGAGAAGATCGACATCGCGCTCTATGTGGCCGGCGTCATTGACCGCGGCAGCGCCACCACGCCGCCCACGCAGCCGATGTTCGACCATGTCATGCACACCAACGTGCTGGGCCTGATGCAGGTGCTGCCACAGGTCATGCCCATGGTCGAGGCCGCTGGCGGGGTGTTCGCGGCCCTGTCTTCGTCCATGAGCCAGATCGCGTCCGTGCCGGGCAGCAACAGCTGGCTGTACCGGGTGAGCAAGGCGGCGCTGAACATGGCGGTGCGCAGCGCCCGGTTCGACTACCCCGCAGCCCGGCTGGTCACGCTGGACCCTGGCTGGGTGCAGACCGACATGGGCGGCGCGGCTGCACCCATCCCGGTCGAAGACAGCGTGCGCGGCCTGCGCGCCGTGCTGGCCAGCCTCACGCCCGACGACAACGGCCGCCTGATCCACCACGACGGCCGGCGTGCCGAGCACTGGTGAAGCCTTTCCTTTCGACATTTCCCACACCCACGAGACAAGCCCCATGCTGCTGACCGAAGACCAAGTCATGATCCGCGACGCCGTGCGCGCCTTTGCCCAGGAACAGCTGTGGCCCAACGCCGCCAAATGGGACAAAGAACACCACTTCCCGAAAGACGTGCACAAGGGGCTGGCCGAGCTGGGCGCTTACGGCATCTGCGTGCCCGAGACGCTGGGCGGCGCCGGGCTGAGCTACGCCACGCTGGCCATCGTGCTGGAAGAGATCGCGGCCGGTGACGGCGGCACCAGCACCGTGATCAGTGTGACCAACTGCCCGGTCAACGCCATCCTCATGCGCTACGGCAATGCGCAGCAGCAGGAACAGTGGCTGCGTCCGCTGGCCACCGGCCAGATGCTCGGCGCCTTCTGCCTCACCGAGCCGCATGTGGGCTCTGATGCGTCCGCCCTGCGCACCACCGCTGTGAAACAGGGCGACGAGTACGTCATCAACGGCGTGAAGCAGTTCATCACCAGCGGCAAGAACGGCGACGTGGCCATCGTCATCGCCGTCACCGACAAGGGCGCCGGCAAGAAGGGCATGAGCGCCTTCATCGTGCCCACCAGCGCACCCGGCTACGTGGTGGCGCGGCTGGAAGACAAGCTCGGCCAGCACAGCAGCGACACGGCCCAGATCAACTTCGACAACTGCCGCATCCCGGCCGAGAACCTGATCGGCGCTGAAGGCGAAGGCTACAAGATCGCCCTGAGCGCGCTCGAAGGCGGGCGCATCGGCATCGCTTCGCAGGCCATCGGCATGGCGCGCAGTGCCTTCGAATGCGCCGTGACCTATGCCAAGGAGCGCGAGAGCTTCGGCCAGCCCATCTTCAACCACCAGGCGGTGGGTTTCCGCCTGGCCGATATGGCCACGCAGATCGAGGCCGCCCGCGCGCTCGTGATGCACGCCGCGGCCCTGCGCGACGCCGGCCAGCCCTGCCTGAAGGAAGCCGCCATGGCCAAGCTGTTTGCCAGCGAAATGGCCGAAAAGGTGTGCAGCGACGCCATCCAGGTCTTTGGCGGCTACGGCTACGTGAGCGACTTTCCGGTGGAGCGCATCTACCGCGACGTGCGCGTCTGCCAGATCTACGAAGGCACGTCGGACGTGCAAAAAATCATCATCCAGCGCGGGTTGTAAGAAGTCCCCCGCGCCCGCTTCGCGGTCACCCCCAGGGGCGATGCGAGTGGCCCGGCAAAGCCGGTTCCACCGCATCCTGGGTTGCACTTCCCCTCCGGCGTGCAGGGCCTGCACGCAGGGCAGCGCGGCACCGGCTTTGCCGGGCCGCCAGTGCCGCCCCCTTGGGGGGGTGACGCCGCAGGCGGTGCAGGCGGGAGCCGGGAGTAACATCCCGTTATGAACATCATCATCCTGGGTGCCGGCCGCGTGGGCGAGAGCGTGGCGGAGAGCCTGGTTTCCGAACAGAACGACATCACCGTCATCGACCAGGACCCCGCCCGCCTGCGTCTGCTGGAAGACCGGCTGGACCTGCGCGGCGTGGTCGGCAACGGCATCCAGCCCTCCGTGCTGCGCGAAGCCGGTGCGCAGGACGCCGACATGGTGATCGCCTGCGCCGCGGCCGACGAGTCGAACCTGGTGGTCTGCAAGGTGGCGCACGACATCTTCAACGTGCCCAGCACCATCGCCCGGCTGCGCTCGCCTGAATTCCTCGAAGGCGCCGAATTGCTCGGCAAGAACGGTTTCGCGGTGGACCATGTGATCTGCCCCGAAGAATCGGTCACGCGCTACATCCACCAGCTCATCAGCTACCCCGAGGCGCTGCAGGTGCTGGAGTTTGCCGACGGCCGCGCCAGCCTGATCGCCATGCGCGCCGCGCACGGCGGCGCGCTGGTGGGCCACACCATCGGCGAGTTCCGCGACCGCTTCCCCCACGCCGAGATGCGCGTGGTGGCGCTCTACCGGCTCGACACCGAGATGGAGGCCACCAAGACCACGCGTATTCTGGCGGGCGACGAGGTATTTGTTCTGGCCGACACGCGCAAGATCCGCTACGTGCTGGGCGCCATCCACAACATCGACAAGCCGGTGCAGCGCGTCATGATCGCCGGCGGCGGCAAGGTCGGCCTGCGGCTGGCGCGCAGCCTGGTGGGGCAGTGCGAGGTGAAGATCATCGAGCAGGACAAGAAGCGCTGCGAGTACCTGGCCAGCCAGCTGCCGTCGAGCATGCTGGTGCTGCACGGCGACGGTGCGGATGAAGACCTGCTGCTGGAAGAAAACGTCGGCCAGATGGACCTGTTCCTGGCGCTCACCAGCGACGACGAGGACAACATCATGTCGTCCATGCTGGCCAAGCGCCTGGGTGCGGGCCGCGTGATGGCGCTCATCAACCGCCGCGCCTACGCCGACATGATGCAGGGCAGCACCATCGACATCGCCATCTCGCCCGCGCAGACCGTCATCGGCGAGCTGCTCACGCACCTGCGCCGCGGCGACGTGGCGGCCGTGCACAGCCTGCGCCGGGGTGCTGCCGAGGCGCTGGAAGGCATTGCGCGCGGCGACCTCAAGACCTCCAAGCTGGTCGGGCGCAAGGTGGAGGAGATCAAGCTGCCCAAGGGCACGCGCATCGGCGCCATCGTGCGCGGCGAGGGTCGCAAGTCCGAGGTGCTGATGCCGCACCACGACACGGTGATCGAGACCGACGACCACATCATCATCTTCATCCCCAACAAGCGCCTGGTGCGCGAGGTGGAGCGGCTGTTCCAGGTCAGTGCCACGTTTTTTGGCTGACATCCGCCGTGCCGTTCTTGCGCATTTTCCCCGTGCTCGGGGTGATCGTGATGGTGTTCGCCCTGGCCATGCTGGTGCCGTTGGCGGTGTCGTGGACCCTGCAGGACGGTGCCCATGCGGCCTACCCGCCGGCTATTGTCCTGACGTTCCTGGTCGGGGGTCTCATGCGCAGCGCCGTCTGGCAGGTGGGCCGCCAGCTGGAGCTGCAGACCCGCGACGGCATCCTGCTGGTGGGCCTCTCGTGGACGCTGCTGCCGCTGTTTGCCTGTCTGCCTTTTCTGCTGTACTTCCACCAGGTCGGCACCCCCGTGGGATTCACGCGGGCGTATTTCGAGGCCATGTCGGGGCTGACCACGACCGGCTCCACCGTGCTGACCGGGCTGGATGCGCTGCCCGGCTCCATCAACCTCTGGCGCTGCTTCCTGCAGTGGCTGGGCGGGATGGGCATTCTGGTGCTGGCGGTGGCAATTTTGCCGATGCTGGGCGTGGGCGGCAGCCAGCTGTTTCGCGCCGAGGCCACCGGCCCCATGAAAGACGCCAAGCTCACGCCCCGCATCACCGAGACCGCCAAGGGCCTGTGGAGCGTGTACTGCCTGCTGTCCGTGGCCTGTGCGCTGGCCTACTGGGCCGGCGGCATGACGCCGCTGGATGCCGCCACCCACATGTTCTCCACCCTGAGCCTGGGCGGCCTGTCCTCGCACGACAGCAGCTTCGGCTATTTCCAGTCGCCCACGCTGGAGTGGATCGCCATTGCCTTCATGCTGATCGCCAGCTGCAACTTTGCGCTGTACTTCTCGGCGCTGACCAAACGCCAGCCCGGGCGCATCTGGCGCGACGTGGAGTGGCGCGGCTCCGTGCTGCTGCTGGTGGGCTCCAGCGTGTTCATCGCGGCGCTGCTGCTGTTCAAGGGTACCCTGAGCGACCCGGCCGAAGCCTTGCGAGTTGCGCTGTTCAACGTGGTGTCCATCGGCTCCACCACCGGTTATTCGACGGTGGACTACACGCTGTGGCCGGTGTTCGCGCCGCTGTTCATGATCATGCTGTCGGGCGTGGCCACCAGCGCGGGCTCCACCGGGGCCGGCATCAAGATGGCGCGCATCGTCATCCTGGTCAAGCAGGCGCGCCGGGAAATGCGCCGCATCATCCACCCGCGCGCGGTGCAGCCGGTCACGCTGGGCGGCAGCGCGGTGGAGAACAGCACCATTTTTGCCGTGCTGGGCTTCATGCTGGTCTATGGCGCCACGCTCATCGGCCTGACCATGGTGCTGCTGCTGACCGACATGCCGTTTGACACCGCGTTCACCGCCGTGGTGGCCAGCGTGAACAACATGGGCCCTGGCCTCAACGAGATCGGACCGGCTGGCAGCTACGCCGGACTGACGGATTTCCAGCTCTGGGTGTGCACGCTGGCCATGGTGATGGGGCGGCTGGAAATGCTGTCCTTCCTGGTGCTGTTCACCCGCGGGTTCTGGCGCAAATAAGATTGACCTATGTACAGCCTGTTGCCCGTCCTGTCGGTTTTCTCCCGCATCCTGCTGGCGTTTTCCGTCGCGTTTCTGGTGCCACTGGCCTGGGCCTGGTTTCTGGACGACCGGAACACCGCGATCTGGGCGGTGAGTTTCACCGTCAGCAGTGCCAGCGGCCTGGGCCTCCTGCTGGCCACCCACCGCTACCGGCGCGAGCTCATGGCCAAGGACGGCTTTCTGCTGGTCAACCTGGTGTGGGTGGTGCTGCCCGCCTACTCGGCGCTGCCACTGATGCACACCGTGCCCGACATCACCTGGACCAAGGCCTACTTCGAGGCCATGAGCGCGCTGACCGCCACCGGCGCCACCGCGCTCACCGGGCTCGACGACCTGCCGGTGTCGGTGAACATCTGGCGCTGCTTCCTGCAGCTCATCGGGGGGCTGGGCATCATGCTGCTGGTGGTGGCGGTGCTGCCGCTGCTGGGGCTGGGTGGCGTGCAGCTGTACAGGGCCGAAACGCCGGGGCCGATGAAAGACACCAAGTTCACCCCGCGCATTGCCGAAACCGCGCGCGGCCTGTGGGGCGTGTACTTCCTGTTCTCGGCGGCCTGTCTGCTGGCCTACCGCTGGGCTGGCATGGACTGGGCCGATGCTTTCATGCACATGTGCACCACCATGGGCCTGGGTGGCTTCTCGTCGCACGACGCCAGCATCGGCTACTTCGAGTCTCCGGCCATCGAATGGGTGGCCGTGGTGTTCATGTCGCTGGCCGGCATCAGCTTCATGCGCTATTTCATCGTGCTGCGCAGCCGCTCGCTGCAGCCCATCACGCATGACCGCGAAATCCGCACCTACTTCGCCGTGCTGGTGGCGTCCATCGCGCTGATCGCGGTGCTGCTGGCGGCGCAGGGCGTGTACGACCATTTCCCCGACGCCCTGCGGGCCAGCGCCTTCCATGTGCTCTCGCTGGCCACCACCACCGGTTATTCGGCCACCGACTACTCGCTGTGGCCGGTGTTCGCGCCGGTGCTGCTGATGTTCCTGGGCTGCTTCGTGTCGTGCGCCGGCTCCACGGGGGGCGGCATCAAGATGGTGCGCATGATCCTGCTGGTGAAGCAGGCGCGGCGCGAGCTGGTGCGCATCATCCACCCGCGCGTGGTCAACCCGGTGACGCTGGGCGGTGGCGTCATGCCCATGTCGGTGATGACGGCGGTGCTGGGCTTCATGCTGATCTACGGCGCTGCCACCATCGGGCTGGCCATGCTGCTGCTCTTCACCGGCATGGACATTGTGACCGCCTTCACGGCCGTGGTCGCCACGGTGAACAACATCGGCCCCGGGCTGGGCGAGGTGGGGCCGGCCGGCAACTTCGGCGGCCTGCATCCGTTCCAGATCTGGGTGCTGTCGTTTGCCATGCTGCTGGGGCGGCTGGAGCTGCTGACGGTGCTGGTGCTGTTCACGTCGCGGTTCTGGAAAAAGTGACGCGCCCGCGCCCAGCTGACCGAGCGCATCCGGGATCTGAGGTGCGCGCACCACACGGGCTTTTCTGTTGGAGGTGTAGGCCCTGGCCTTCTGGTCCAATGCGCGGATGACTGCTGCCGCACCCCGCACCGCGATCGTTTCCGCCCTGCACGATGAACTGGCCGGTGTCCTGGCCTTGATGCCCGACGAGCGGCGGCAGACGCTGGCGGGCCGGGATTTCTGGCGGGGGCACCTGCACGGGCAGGAGGTGGTGGCGGTGCTCAGCGGCATCGGCAAGGTGGCCGCGGCCACCACCGCCACGCTGCTGATCCAGCACTTCGGGGTGCAGCGCATCGTGTTCACCGGTGTGGCCGGCGGGCTGGGGGCTGGCGTGAACGTGGGTGATGTGGTGCTGGCGCGTGCATTGCTCCAGCACGACATGGACGCCTCACCCTTGTTCCCGCGACACGAGGTGCCGGGGTATGGCCGCTCCCGCTTCAGCACCGACGACGCGCTCACCGATGCCCTGGCACGGGCCTGCGAACGCATGTTGCACGCGCTGCCGCAGCATCTGGGGGCTGACACCCTGCAAGCCTTCGGATTGCGCGCGCCCCGCCTGCACCAGGGCCTGGTGCTCAGTGGCGACCGCTTTGTGGCCACGACGCAGGAGAGCCGGGTCCTGCAGCGCGAACTGCCCGAGGCGCTGGCGGTGGAAATGGAAGGTGCGGCCTTTGCCCAGGTCTGCCACGATTTCCGTGTGCCCCTGGCGGTGGTGCGCACCATTTCCGACCGCGCCGACGACGCGGCGCACGTCGACTTTCCCCGCTTCCTGCGCGACGTGGCCAGTCGCTACAGCAGCGGCGTGCTCAACATGCTGTTGAGCACTTGATCAGCCTTCGCAGCCGCAGCCGCAGCCGCAGCCGGCCCCACACCGCACGCGCGGCGCGGGATGGGGCTACCTCAACCAGCCCCGTTTGCGGAAATACCACATCGGCACCACGGCCGACACGATCATCAGTCCGATGGCGAACGGGTAACCCAGCTGCCAGTCCAGTTCGGGCATGAACCGGAAGTTCATGCCGTAGCTGCTGGCCACCAGCGTGGGCGGCAGCAGCGACACACTGGCCACCGAGAAGATCTTGATGATCTTGTTCTGGTTGATGTTGATGAAGCCGACCGTGGCGTCCATCAGGAAGTTGATCTTGTCGAACAGAAAGGCCGTGTGGCCGTCCAGCGAGTCCAGGTCGCGCAGGATCTGGCGCGCGTCTTCGAACTGCTCGGCACTCAGCAGGCGGCTGCGCATCATGAAGCTGACGGCGCGCCGTGTGTCCATCACGTTGCGGCGGATCCGGCCCGACATGTCTTCGTGGCGTGCAATGGCGCCGAGCGCCTCGCCCAGCGCGCTGTCATTGGCCTCGCTGGAGAGCACCTTGGAGCTGACCTTCTCCAGGTCGTCGTAGATGTCTTCTAGGGTGTCGGCGCAGTACTCGGCGTCGGCGTCGAACAGCATCAGCAGCACGTCCTTGGCGTTCTCGATCAGGCCGGGCATGCGGCGCGCGCGCATGCGCAGCAGGCGGAACACGGGCACGTCTTCGTCGTGGATGGAGAACAGTACCCCCCGGCTCTTGAGCGCGTCGTTGTGCTCGTTCAGGATGAAGGCCACCCGCACGGCGCGCGGGTCTTCCGGGTCGTCGATCAGGAAGTCGCTGCGCACATGCAGCTCGCCGTTGTCTTCCTCGAAGAACCGGGCCGACTCCTCGATGTCCTCGTCCATCGCGTCTTCGGGAATGGACAGTCCGAAGTGTTGTTTGACCCAGCGCCGCTCTTCGGGCGTGGGCGACTCCAGGTCGACCCAGATAGGCGTGAAACGGGCCAGTTCTTCGAGCGAATCGATCTCTTCCTGGAAGAGGCGGCCGTTGGCCAGGGTGAAAACGTTGAGCATGCGGTCGCTCCCGGCGTGCAAGGGTCTGAGAGAGGCGGGGCCTTGATCGGCCCCGGGGGCGTTGGGGGCGGCGCTTTCAGCCGGCCTGTCACCCCACCTCGGCGGCCGTGGCGGCCGCGCTCAGACGGGATCGGGGGAGGCTGAAAGCACACAACTGGGCGGTGTGCTGTCCATGGTGCAGGTGTGGTGCGAAAGTGCCCTGAATTATGGCATCCGTGGCAGGGCGCGCTGGCCGGAAAAGTACCGCAAAGGCGGGTGAGACATCGAAACGGCGGCAGTCGTTGTGACATGGGGGGGCGGGTGCGGGCATGCGCCAGTGCCGCCTGTCGGCAAGGCCTGCCGATGGGCGGGCACGCCGGATGCCAGCCGCTAGGGTTTGCCCTTTTTTTCGGGCTTTCTTGCCGGCGCGGCTTGCGCTGGGGGGGGTTCCTGTGCATAGTGGATTCATGGCATCCCCGTGGTCGCGGGAGACTCTCAACTCCCGCGGCCTGTGTCAACCCGGAGCATAAGGAGCCCTTCATATGAATTTGACAATCAGCGGTCACCATCTCGAGGTCACACCCGCCCTGCGCGGTTACGTCACCACCAAGCTCGAACGCATTTCCCGGCACTTCGACCAGGTGGTCGACATGAAGGTCCTGCTCACCGTCGACAACCTCAAAGAGAAAGACCTGCGGCAGCGAGCCGAATGCAACATCCACGTCAAGGGACGTGACCTGTTCGCCGAGAGCGCCCACGCCGACCTGTACGCCGCTGTCGATGAGCTCGCCGACAAGCTGGATCGGCAGGTGCTGCGCTACAAGGACAAGACGCAGGACCACAGCCACGAGAGCGCCAAGCGCATGATGTGATCCCCGGGCGGGCCGCCTGCATCGCCCGCCGAAAATGTTGCACTGCAGCAAGCCGCTTGAAAAGTCAAGCGGCTTTTTTGTTGATCGAGTCTAGCCAAGGCGGCCCAAGTCGGCATAATTTGCGGTCCAAGAGGCCCACATGAACCGACTATCTGCCATATTGCCCGCCGCGCAAGTGCTTGTGAGCGTGGACGCGACCAGCAAGAAGCGCGCGTTTGAAGAAGCGGGTCTGCTGTTCGAGACCCTGCACGGGCTCAACCGCGCCCTGATCACCGACAGCCTGTTCGCCCGTGAACGCCTCGGCTCCACTGGCCTGGGCCATGGCGTGGCCATCCCCCACGGCCGCATCAAAGGCTTGAAACAGCCCCTGGCCGCCGTGTTCCAGCTGGGCAGTCCGATCGGCTTCGACGCCCCCGATGAGCTGCCGGTCCAGCTCATGATCTTTCTGCTCGTGCCCGAGGCGGCCACGCAGAAGCACCTGGAAATTTTGTCGGAAATCGCCGAGTTGCTGAGCGACAGCGCCCTGCGCGAGCAGATGAAGTCGTCCACCGATGCCGTGGCCCTGCACGCCCTGATCACCAAGTGGCAGTCGGCCCACGCCGCTGCCTGACGTTTCCCGTCTGCCGCGCCCGTGTGGGCGGTGCGGCGCCCGTGCGTTGCGCCGCGTTTCCCCGTTTCATGAACCCACCTGCGGCCGGCTGTTCGGAGTGAGCATTGAAACCCACCGTTGTCAGCGCCGACGTCCTGTTTGAAGACCACCGCGAATCCCTCAAATGGCAATGGGTGGCGGGGCTGGGCGCGTCCGAGCGGCGGTTCGACGAGGTGGCCATCCGCGCCGCCCGCTCGGGCGCCGATCTGGTGGGCTACCTGAACTACATCCACCCCTACCGGGTGCAGGTGTTCGGCGAGCGCGAGGTGGCCTACCTCACCAGCCCGAGCGAAGACGACAACCGCCGCCGCGTTTCGCGCATCGTCACGCTGGAGCCGCCCGTGCTGGTGGTGGCCGACGCCCAGACCGCACCCGACGCGCTGGTGGCCATGTGCGAGCGTGCGCAGATTCCCATGTTCTCCACGCAGGAGTCGGCGGCTTTCGTCATCGACGTGCTGCGTGCCTACCTGTCGCGTCACTTTGCCGACCGGGCTTCCATGCACGGCGTGTTCATGGACATTCTCGGCATGGGTGTGCTCATCACCGGCGAGTCCGGCCTGGGCAAGAGCGAACTGGGGCTGGAGCTGATCTCGCGCGGCCACGGCCTGGTGGCCGACGATGCGGTGGACCTGTACCGCATCAACCAGACCAGCATCGAGGGGCGCTGCCCGGAATTGCTGCAGAACCTGCTGGAGGTGCGGGGCATCGGTCTGCTCGACATCAAAGCCATCTTTGGCGAGACGGCGGTGCGCCGCAAGATGCGGCTGACGTTGATCGTGCATTTGGTGCGCAAGGAAACCATGGAGCGCGACTACGAGCGCATGCCCCACGAACCGCTGTACCAGGACGTGCTCGGCGTGGCCGTGCGCAAGGCGGTGATCCAGGTGGTGGCCGGACGCAACATCGCCGTGCTGGTGGAGGCGGCGGTGCGCAACACCATCTTGCAGCTGCGCGGCATCGACACCTACCAGGAGTTCGTGTCGCGGCACCGCGCGGCCATGTCACGCGGCGAGTAGGCCGGTTGCCCGCGCGCCGCCTGGTCCCGGCAAGCCGGCTCCACGGCGTGACGGGAGAAGGGCGGTCAGCCCTTGCTGTTGCGGTACTGGCAGTCGGTTTTGCTGCAGTTCGCGTAGAGCGACAGGGCGTGCTCCTGCAGGATGAAACCGCGCGTCTTGGCCACCATCTGCTGGCGCTTCTCGATCTCGGCGTCGAAGAACTCTTCCACCCGCCCGCAGTCCAGGCACACCAGGTGGTCGTGGTGCTGGCCTTCGTTCAGTTCGTAGACCGCCTTGCCCGATTCGAAGTTGCTGCGGGTGATGAGCCCGGCCTGTTCGAACTGCATCAGCACGCGGTAGACGGTGGCCAGTCCGATGTCGGAGCGCTCGTCGAGCAGCACGCGGAACACATCCTCGGCCGTCATGTGGCGCTGCTTGGCATTCTGGAAAACCTCCAGGATCTTCAGGCGCGGCAGGGTGGCCTTGAGTCCGGTGTTTTTCAGTTCTTCGATGTTGGTCATGGCAGGGCGGAACGCGAGGGGTGAGCGGCCGGTGCGAGCCGCAGGACATCCCCCGACGGCAGCAGCGGCGCCGCGCACCCCGGGGCTACAATGACCGGATCATATCGTCAGCGCGTCCCCCGTGCTGCCTCGCCGGACAGGTGACAGCACCCCGCGCGCCCTTCAGGTTTGCCCCCATGCACCACCTCACCTCACCTCCGTCCCTCCCTGCCGAGCGCCGCCGTGGCCGGCCGGTTCTCCTGGTGGCCCTTGTGTTGGGCGCGCTCGGCGGGTTGAGCGCCTGCACCAGCGTCGCCAATCTGGTGACGCCGTACAAGATCGACATCCAGCAGGGCAATGTGGTCACCCGCGAGCAGGCACAGGCCCTGGCGCCCGGCATGTCGCGGCTGCAGGTGCGCGACGTCCTGGGCTCGCCGCTGCTCACCAGCGTGTTCCACGCCGACCGCTGGGACTACGTGTTCACCTTCCGTCGTCAGGGCGCCGCACCCCAGCAGCGCAAGCTCACCGTCTTCTTCAAAGACGATGTGCTGGAGCGCTTCGAGGGCGACGAACTGCCCACCGAGGCCGAATTCGTGGCCTCGCTGGACGTGCGCCGAAAGGCCGGCAAGCAGCCCGTGCTGCAGGCCACCGAGGAGCAGCTGAGGGCGTTCCAGCAGCGCAATGCGACCAGTCAGCCATCGTCGGTGTCAGAGCCGGCAGTGGCACCCGCGCGCAGCTACCCACCCCTTGAAACCCCGGGAGCCTCGCAATGAGCGCCGCTGTTGAATCGATCGGCCACCGCATCTGCGTGGCGGGCGCCAGCGGGCGCATGGGGCAGATGCTGGTGGAGGCCGTACAGGCCAGCGGCGACTGCGTGCTGTCCGGCGCGCTGGACATCGCGGGCAGCCCGGCCATCGGGCGCGAGGCGGGCGCTGCCACCGGCGTGCGCATCACCGACGACCTGAGCGCAGCCCTTTCGGTCAGCCAGTGCCTGATCGATTTCACGCGCCCTGAGGGCACCCTGGCCCACCTGCGCGTGTGCGTGCAGCACGGCGTGAGCGCGGTGATCGGCACCACCGGTTTCAACGATGAGCAGAAGGCCGAGATCGCGGAAGCGGCGAAGTCGATCGCCATCGTGATGGCGCCGAACATGAGCGTGGGCGTGAACGTCACGCTCAAGCTGCTGGAGATGGCGGCCAAGGCGTTGTCCACCGGCTACGACATCGAGATCATCGAAGCGCACCACCGCCACAAGGTGGACGCGCCCAGCGGCACCGCGCTCAAGATGGGCGAGGTCATCGCCGACGCGCTGGGCCGCGACCTGAAGGACTGTGCGGTCTACGCCCGCGAAGGCGTGACCGGCGAGCGCGACCCGTCCAGCATCGGTTTTGCCACCATCCGCGGCGGCGACATCGTGGGCGACCACACGGTGCTGTTTGCCGGCACGGGCGAGCGCATTGAAGTGACGCACAAGTCGAGCAGCCGCGCCACCTACGCCCAGGGCAGCCTGCGCGCGGTGCGCTTCCTGGCCGGCAAGCCCGCCGGGCTGTACGACATGTTCGACGTGCTCGGCCTGCGCTGAAGCGCCGGGCAACCAGCTCCCGCATGGACCTCCAGCAGACGCTGGCGCAAGCCGACGCCGTGGGCCGGTCGGTCGCGCTGCTGTTGCTGCTGATGTCGGTGGCCAGCTGGGTGGTGATTCTCTGGAAGGCCTGGGTGCTGCGCCATGCGGCCAGCGACCTGCAGCTGAGCACGGCCGCGTTCTGGCAGGCCCGCGATCTGGACGACGCCCAGCGCCGGCTGCTGGCCTTTGACCGCCGCCAGCTGGTGCAGCCGCTGGTGGCCGCCGCCCGCGGCCTGAGCGCCACCGTGCCAGGCACCCTGGCCGCCGCCGGAGACCGCTCGCAGCAACTCACCCGCGTGCTGCGCGATGCGCTGCACGGCGTGCTGCACCGCCTGCAGTTCGGCCAGGTGCTGCTCGCCACCGTGGGCTCGACCGCGCCTTTCGTCGGCCTGCTGGGCACCGTCTGGGGCATCTACCACGCGCTGGCGGGCATCGGGCTGGACGGGGGTTTTCGCATCGAGCAGGTGTCGGGCCCGGTCGGCGAGGCGCTGGTGATGACCGCCGCCGGTCTGGCGGTGGCCATTCCCGCCGTGCTGGGCTACAACGTGCTGGGCCGACAGGTGGTGCGCATCGAGGCCGAACTGGAAGGCTTTGCCCACGATTTGCGCGAGCTGCTGTGCCAGCCGGGCAGCGCCCTCGCGCCCACCGACGCGCCCCATGGCCTTCGGACGGCTTGAAAAACCGGCCGGCCACCGGCCCATGAGCGACATCAACGTCACCCCGCTGGTGGATGTGATGCTGGTGCTGCTGGTCATTTTCATCGTCGCCGCCCCGGTGATGGCCAGCCGGCTGGCGCTCGACCTGCCGCAGGCCGACGTGCCGGCGGCCAGCGCCGGGCCGGCCGATGCGGTGGTGTCGCTCAGCCTGGACGCGGCGGGCCAGGTCTACTGGAACGACGAGCCGCAGGACGCCGACGCGCTGCGCCAGCGCCTGCAGGAGCAGGCCCGCCTCAACCCGGCCACCGAACTGCAGCTGCGCGCCGACGCCGCCGCGCCCTATGGGCGGGTGGTGCAGCTGATCGGGTGGGCCCAGTCGGCCGGCTTGTCGCGCATCGGCTTCGTGGCCGAAGCGGCGCCCGCGCTGGCCAATGGGTCCGGTGGGGGAAATGCGCCCACGGGACCGATTTCCCGTTGAAACCGGCCCGGCGCGGGCGCTCGTGGGCAAGCCCTAAAATCGCGACTGACCGTGTGGCCCCGGCGCCGCACCGCGACCGGGCGCTCAGCGCCCCGGGCGCCGTCTTTTCCTCCCGATCCTGATCGTCCTCTTCACCGGCTTCGCCGGTCTGCGCTTCATGCAAGAAAAATACGCCCACAAGGAAGTCGAGCGCGCCGCGCACGCCCACTGGAACGCCACCGACGCCTACCGCGTGACCGAAGACGCGGGCAAGCAGAAGTTCTACGCCTGTTCCATGCTGCCCTACCCCAGCGGCAAGCTGCACATGGGCCATGTGCGCAACTACACCATCAACGACATGCTCACGCGCCAGCTGCGCATGAAGGGCTACAACGTGCTCATGCCCATGGGCTGGGACGCGTTTGGCCTGCCGGCCGAGAACGCCGCGCTGAAGAACGGCGTGCCGCCCGCGAAGTGGACGTACGAGAACATCGCGTACATGAAGCAGCAGATGCAGGCCATGGGCCTGGCCATCGACTGGAGCCGCGAAGTCGCCACCTGCGACCCCACTTATTACAAGTGGAACCAGTGGCTGTTCCTGAAGATGCTGGAGAAGGGCATCGCCTACCGCAAGACGCAGGTGGTGAACTGGGACCCGGTGGATAACACCGTGCTGGCCAACGAGCAGGTGATCGACGGCAAGGGCTGGCGCACCGGCGCCCCGGTGGAAAAGCGCGAGATTCCGGGCTACTACCTGAACATCACGGCCTATGCCGAAGAACTGCTGGACCATGTGCAGATCGGCAACCCCCAGGCCACGCTGAACGGCTGGCCCGACAAGGTGCGGCTGATGCAGGAAAACTGGATCGGCAAGAGCCAGGGTGTGCGCTTCGCCTTTCCGCACACCATCGCTGGCGCTGATGGCGCGCTGATCGGCGACGGCAAGATGTACGTGTTCACCACGCGCGCCGACACCATCATGGGCGTGACCTTCTGCGCCGTGGCGCCCGAGCACCCGCTGGCGCAGCACGCAGCGGCCAGCAACCCGGCGCTGGCCGCGTTCATCGACGAGTGCAAGAGCGGTGGCACGACCGAAGCCGAACTCGCCACCCAGGAGAAGAAGGGCATGGCCACCGGCCTGTTCGTCACGCACCCGCTGACCGGCGCCCAGGTGGCGGTGTGGGTGGGCAACTACGTGCTCATGAGCTACGGCGACGGCGCCGTGATGGGCGTGCCCGCGCACGACGAGCGCGACTTTGCGTTTGCGCTCAAGTACCAGCTGCCGATCCGTCAGGTGGTGGCGGTGGAAGGCAAGGCGTTTGATGACACCGCCTGGCAGGAGTGGTACGGCGACAAGCTGAGTGGCGTGTGTGTCAACTCCGGCGAACTCGACGGCCTGAACCAGAAGGCCGCGGTCGACAAGGTCGCCGAGCTGCTGGCCGCCCAGGGTCTGGGCGAGAAGAAGACCACCTGGCGCCTGCGCGACTGGGGCGTGAGCCGCCAGCGCTACTGGGGCACGCCCATTCCCATCATCCACTGCCCCGAGCACGGCGCGGTGCCGGTGCCCGAGCAAGACCTGCCGGTGGTGCTGCCGCAGGATTGCATTCCCGATGGTTCGGGCAACCCGCTGCACAAGCACGAAGGCTTCCACGCCGGCGTGGTGTGCCCGGTGTGCGGCCAGCCCGCGCGGCGCGAGACCGACACCATGGACACCTTCGTGGACTCGTCCTGGTACTTCATGCGCTATTGCGACCCGACCAACCCGGACGCGATGGTGGCCGGCGGTGCCGACTACTGGATGCCGATGGACCAGTACATCGGTGGCATCGAACACGCCATCCTGCACCTGCTCTACGCCCGCTTCTGGACCAAGGTGATGCGCGACCTGGGCCTGGTGAAGGTGGACGAGCCCTTCACCCAGCTGCTCACGCAGGGCATGGTGCTCAACCACATCTACAGCCGGCGCACCGCCAAGGGCGGCAAGGACTACTTCTGGCCGCATGACGTGGAGCATGTGCTCGACGAGGCCGGCAAGATCGTGGGCGCCAAGCTGAAGAACCCCGCCACCAGCGGCGACGGCCTGCTGCCCGTGGGTACGCCCATCGACTACGAGGGCGTGGGCACCATGTCCAAGTCGAAGAACAACGGCGTGGACCCGCAGGACCTGATTGAAAAATACGGCGCCGACACCGCGCGCCTGTACACCATGTTCACCGCCCCGCCCGAGGCCACGCTGGAGTGGAACGACGCCGCGGTGGAGGGCAGTTACCGCTTCCTCAAGCGCGTGTGGAACTTTGGCGCCAAGCTCTCGGCCACTGGTGGCCAGGGTCCGCTTGCCAACGGCGTCTCGGGCCAGACCCTGTCGAAGGCGGCCAAGGCGTTGCGCCTGGAGATCCACACCGTGCTCAAGCAGGTGGACTACGACTACCAGCGCATGCAGTACAACACCGTGGTGTCGGGCGCCATGAAGATGCTCAACGCGCTGGAGGACTTCAAGTCCGACGGGTCGGCGGGCGATATGGCCGCGCTGGCCGAGGGGTTCGGCATCCTGCTGCGCAGCATCTACCCGGCCACGCCGCACATCGCCCACACCCTGTGGACCGACCTGGGCTACGCCGCACAGGCCGGTGAACTGCTGGACGCGCCCTGGCCCACCGTGGACGAGCGCGCCCTGCAACGCGACGAAATCGAACTGGTGCTGCAGATCAACGGCAAGCTGCGTGGCAGCGTGACCGTGCCGGCGGGTGCCGACAAGGCGGTCATCGAGGCGGCGGCGCTGGCCAGCGAGGCCTTCCTGAAGCAGGCCGAAGGCGCTGCGCCCAAGAAGGTCGTGGTGGTGCCCGGCCGCCTCGTCAATATCGTCATTTGAGAAACACCGCATGAGCGCTGCCCGCCTCCCACGCCGCACCACCCAGGCCCCGTCTGTTGATCAGGCCGGCGTGCCGCGCCGCGCCACCCTGCGCTGGGCGCTGGCGGGCGCGGGGCTGCTGCTGAGCGGCTGCGGCTTCCGCCTGCGCGGTGCGCCCACCTTTGCGTTCGACACCGTGCGCGTGCTGGGTGGGGACGGCACGTCCGTGGCGCGTGAGCTGCGCGCCACGCTGGCCCGTTCGGGGCTCACCGTGCTGGCGGCGGACATGCCACCGAGCATCGCCACGCCACAAGCCGTGCTGACCGTGCTGGTGGACCAGCGCGAGCGCACGGTGGTGGGCCAGACCGCGGCGGGGCAGGTGCGTGAACTGCAGTTGCGCACCCGCTTCCATTTCCATGTGCAGACGCCGGACGGCAAGGTCCTGCTGGACGACACCGAACTGCTGCTGGAGCGTGACATCAGCTTCACCGAGGCCGCGGTGCTGGCCAAGGAGGCCGAGGAGGCCTTGCTGTACCGCGACATGCAGAGCGACATCGTGCAGCAGGTCATGCGCCGCCTGGCGGCCCTGTCCTCGCTCTGAGCCGGCCGCCATGCAGGTCGCCGCGCCCCAACTCGCTGCCCAGCTGCAGCGCGGCCTCAAGAGCCTGTACACCCTGCACGGCGACGAGCCGCTGCTGATCCAGGAGGCGGCCGACACCTTGCGCGCCGCAGCACGCGAACAAGGTTACACCGAGCGCACGGTGCACACCGTGGCGGGCGCGCACTTCGACTGGAGCGAGGTGCTGGCCAGCGGCGGCTCGCTCAGCCTGTTTGCTGACAAGCAGCTGATTGAAATCCGCATTCCTTCCGGCAAGCCGGGCAAAGACGGCTCGCAGGTGCTGCAGCAGCTGGCCCAGGCCTCGCAGGGCCAGCAGGACATGCTCACGCTGGTGGTGCTGCCGCGCCTGGACGCTGCCACGCAGAAGGGCGCCTGGTTCGCCGCGCTCGACAGCTATGGCGTGGTGGTGCGGGTGGACCCGGTGGACCGCAAGGCGCTGCCTCAGTGGATCGCGCAGCGCCTGCAGCAGCAGGGCCAGCGCGTGGCCAGCGGCGAAGAGGGCCAGCGCACGCTGCAGTTCTTCGCCGACCGCGTGGAGGGCAACCTGCTGGCCGCGCACCAGGAAATCCAGAAGCTCGCGCTGCTGCACCCGGCGGGTGAGCTGGGCTTTGAGCAGGTGGAGTCGGCCGTGCTCAACGTGGCGCGCTACGACGCGTTCAAGCTGGCCGAGGCGGTGCTGGGCGGGCAGACCCTGCGCGTGCAGCGCATGCTCGATGGCCTGCAGGCCGAGGGCGAGGCGGCGGTGCTGGTGCACTGGGCGCTGAGCGAAGACATCCGCACGCTCAACCGCATCCGCCGCGCCATGGACGCCGGGCGCCCGCTGCCCATGGCGCTGCGCGAAAACCGCGTCTGGGGCGCGAAGGAAAAACTGATGGAGCGTGTGCTGCCGCAGCTGGGCACCCCCACGCTCACGCGCTGGCTGCGCGACGCCCATACCGTGGACGGCATCGTCAAGGGCCTCAAGCAGCCCGACTGGCCGGCCGACCCGTGGGTGGCGTTGCAGCAGCTGGCCAGCCGGGTGGCGCAGGGCTGCGCGTTGCGCTGAAGCGCTCAGGCTTTCAGGTCTCGTCGCTTCTGCTCGAAGGTTTCACGGTCGATCTCGCCGCGGGCATGGCGTTCCTCCAGCGTGTCCAGCGCCGTGCGCCGGGCTGCGTGCTCAGGGTCGAGGTCCCGGGCCCGGACCCGGCGCAGCCACACAATGACGCCAGCGACCGCCAGAACCCAGAAGAGCAGCATGACCATGCCGCCCCAGCCCATGCCACCCCAAGCGTGGCCTCCATAAGGCTCCATCATGGTTGTGCTCCTTGGTGGTGCCCTGAGGCTGCATCGAGGCAGCCACACGCAGCCCACTGGGGCAGCCTATACCCCGAGGTGGCGTCCGGCAAGGGTGGGACAGGCGCTGTTACAGAGAAAAACGCTTCGCCGATGTACCTGCGTGGTGCTGGTCAGGCACTCACCGGCTGGCGCAGCGCCATCGACACGGCGAACTCGCTGGCGAAGCCCGGCCAGTGCGGCGAGTGTGCCGACGGCATCGAATCGGCACGGCTCGCACTGGATCCCGCCACGGTGTTCTGCCGGGCTTGCAGGGAATGGGGGGGGGCAAGAGGCCAACCGGTCGTGCGACGGGCACGCACAGGAAAAGCTGCTCGACCAGCTGTCGGCCGAAGAGCACGCCCAGGCGCGCAGCGCGCGAAACCGGGCGTGTGTTCCTCAACCGCCTGCGCCTGCGGGCGCAGACTGCCGGCGCCACCGAGGTGGACGTGCGCCAGCGCGACGGCACCTGCAGGAAACGCTCGTGGAGCAGGAAGAGGGTGTGTGCCCGATCGTGCTGGGGCGCCGCCGCGAGCCCGCCGATTCCACGTGGCGTGACCTGGGCCGCCGGGCGGTGCCGTCGCGTCGGGTGGTCGCATCACAATGGATGGTCTGATCGCTCCCAAGGAAAATCCCATGTACCGCCACCTGGCCTGCTGTGCCCTTCTGCTGCTGACCGCTCCCCTGCACGCGGAGGAGATCGGCTCGGTGGACACTGTTTTCAAGCTCATCGGCCCGGACCACAAGATCGTGGTCGAGGCCTTTGACGATCCCGGTGTGAGCGGGGTGACCTGTTACATGTCGCGCGCCCGCACGGGCGGCCTCAAGGGGGCATTCGGCGTGGCAGAGGACCGCTCGGAAGTCTCCATCGCCTGCCGTCAGGTCGGTCCGATTGCCATACCGAAGCCGATCCGGCAGCAGGAAGAAATCTTCAGCGAGCGCATCAGCCTGGTGTTCAAGCGGCTGCGCGTGGTGCGCATGGTCGATGCCAAGCGACACGCGCTGGTGTACCTGACCTATGCCGACCGGGTGATCGAGGGCTCGCCGCAGAACTCGGTGACGGCCGTGGCGGTGGACCGGGCCACCCCGATACCGCTGCGCTGAAGTGCCGCGCGGGGCTGGGGGCGCCGGCCTGCGCGGCTGTGGGCGACTGGGCGCAGCGGCGCGTCAGCCGAAAGACGGCAGCTCGGGCTTGTGCACCGGTTTGCCGGCCGCCACCCAGGCATCAAACCCCCCGGCGATGGACTGCACGTTCAGGTAGCCCATGTCCTGCATGGCGGCCGCGGCCAGGGCAGCGCGCCCGCTCGTCTTGCAGTACAGCACCACGTTCAGGTCACGGGCGGCCAGCGCGGGTGTGCTGCTGAGCTTGAATTCGAGCATGCCGCGCGAAGCGTGCACGGCGCCGGGCAGGTGGCCGTTGGCAAACTCGTCGGCTTCGCGCACGTCCAGCACCACATCGGCGTCGCGGATCGCCGCTTCGGCTTCGGTCACGGGGATCTCGGTCACGCGGGCCTTGGCGGCCGCCACCAGGTCAAGAGCGGTTTTCATCAGATGCTTTCTTCGGAGGAGATAACCGGGGGGTGTACCAGCGGATTGTGCCGCCAAAGCCTGCGCGGGCGCCGCACCGCAGCGCCCGTTGCCACCAGGTGAGAAAATCGCCGCATGAACGCGACCAACACCACCGAACTCATGAACACCCTGGGCAGCCAGGCCAAGGCGGCCTCGGCGCTGATGGCCAAGGCCGGGGCCGCGACCAAGCTCAAGGCCCTGCGCGAGCTGGCGCGCTTGCTGCGTGAGAACGTCGAGCCACTGCAACAGGAAAACGCCAAGGACCTGGACCGCGCCCGTGCCGCCGGTCTGGCCGAGCCCCTGGTGGACCGCCTGAAGCTCACGCCCCAGGTCATCGAAACCTGTGCCGAAGGCTGCGAGCAACTCGCCGCCATGCCCGACATCATGGGGGAAATATCCGGCCTGAAGCAGATGCCCAGCGGCATCCGCGTGGGCCAGATGCGCGTGCCCATCGGCGTGTTCGGCATGATTTACGAGAGCCGCCCGAACGTGACCATCGAGGCGGCCAGCCTGTCGATCAAGAGCGGCAACGCCGCCATCCTGCGCGGCGGCTCCGAAGCCATCGATTCCAACCGTGCTTTGGCCGCGCTGGTGCAACAGGCGCTGTCCGCCGCCGGCCTGCCGCAAGACGCGGTGCAGCTCGTGCCCACCACCGACCGCGCCGCCGTGGGCCAGCTCATCACCATGCCGCAGTACGTGGACGTGATCATCCCGCGCGGCGGCAAAGGCCTGATCGAGCGCATCAGCGCCGAGGCCAAGGTGCCCGTCATCAAGCACCTGGACGGCAACTGCCACACCTATGTGGACGACCCCTGCGACATCGCCATGGCGGTGAAAGTGGCCGACAACGCCAAGACCCAGAAATACAGCCCCTGCAACGCCACCGAAAGCCTGCTGGTGGCGCGCGGCGTGGCGGCCGACTTCCTCCCGCAGATCGGCGCGGTGTACGCCGCCAAGGGGGTGGAAATGCGCTGCTGCCCGCAGGCCCGGGCGCTGCTCTCGGCGGTGCCGGGTGCCCAGCTGAAAGACGCCACCGAGGCCGACTGGAGCGAGGAATACCTGGCGCCGGTCATCAGCGTGAAGGTGGTCGAGGGACTGGACGAGGCCATTGCCCACATCAACCGCTATTCCAGCCACCACACCGAGGCCATCCTCACCACCCACCATGGCCACGCCCAGCGTTTCCTGCGCGAGGTCGATTCCAGCAGCGTGATGGTGAACGCGAGCACGCGGTTTGCCGATGGCTTCGAGTACGGCCTGGGCGCCGAAATCGGCATCTCCACCGACAAGTTCCACGCCCGCGGGCCGGTGGGTGTCGAAGGGCTCACGTCGCTCAAGTACGTGGTGCTGGGTGAAGGCGAAACCCGGAACTGAACCGCGTCGCCTGCGGCGCCAGCCCCTGCGAGGGGTACCACCCGCTGTCCGGCGCAGCCCGCCCGGCGCTGTCTCCGGATGGATCCCCTGCGAACATGGCGGGTGGGGGGGCGGCCTGAATATCGGCGGTTCCTGCCTTGCAGGCGTGCTGTTCGCCCCCATTTCCGCGTTTCGACAGCCATTGCGCTCCCTACAATGGGCTGGCAGTTCTCATCAAAAGGTCCACATGGTCCCGCACCTCGTCACCGCTCTCACCGGCCCCATCAACGAACTGGAACAGCGCATCCTGGAATCCACGCCCGTGATCGAGCGCTGGTTCCGTCTGGAGTGGATGGAGCACACACCGCCGTTCTACACCTCGGTGGACGTGCGCAACGCCGGCTTCAAGCTCGCGCCGGTGGACACCAACCTCTACCCCGGCGGCTGGAACCACCTCACGCCGCAGATGCTGCCGCTGGCGGTGCAGGCGGCCATGGCGGCCATCGAGAAGATCTGCCCCGAAGCCAAGAACCTGTTGCTGGTGCCCGAGAGCACCACCGACATCTTCTACCTGAGCAACCTGGCGCAACTGCAGCGCATCTTCTACCAGGCCGGCCTGAACGTGCGCATCGGCTCGCTGTCCAACGACATCAAGACGCCCACCACCATCGAGCTGCCCGGGGGCGAGTCGGTCACGCTGGAGCCGCTGATCCGCAGCAAGCGCCGCCTGGGCCTCAAGCACTTCGACCCCTGCACCATCCTGCTCAACAACGACCTGAGCGCTGGCGTGCCCGGCATCCTGGAAGACCTGCACGAGCAGTACCTGCTGCCGCCGCTGCACGGTGGCTGGCCCACGCGGCGCAAGAGCCAGCACTTCAAGGCCTATGAAGAAGTGGCCAAGCGCTTCGGCAAGCTGCTGGGCATGGACCCCTGGCTGATCAACCCGATGTTCAACCAGTGCGGGGCCGTCAACTTCGCCGAAGACGACGGGCTGGAATGCCTGCGCAGCAACACCGACGCGCTGCTGGGCAAGATCCGCCGCAAGTACAAGGAATACGGCATCAACGAGAAGCCGTTCGTGGTGATCAAGGCCGATAACGGCACTGGCGGCATGGGCATCATGACGGTGCGCGACGCCAAAGACATCGACGCCCTCTCGCCCAAAGCCAAGCAGCACATGGCGGTGGTGCAGGCCGGCCAGCCGGTGACCGAGGTGATCATCCAGGAAGGGGTGATGACCAACGAGCGCATCAACGCCGCCGTGGCCGAGCCGGTGGTCTACATGATGGACCGCTACGTGGTGGGCGGCTTCTACCGTGTGCACGCCGACCGCGGCGTCGACGAAAACCTGAACGCGCCCGGTTCGCGCTTCGTGCCGCTGGCTTTCGAGCAGAGCGCGCAGATGCCGCAGCCCGGCGTGAAACCCGGCGCCAGCGTGCCCAACCGCTTCTACATGTACGGCGTGATCGGCCGCCTGGCGATGCTGGCCGCCAGCTACGAACTCGAAGCCACCGACCCGGACGCCGAAGTGTACGAGTGACCCCCGCGCCGCAGGGTAAGGCCCACCCCCGCGCGCTTCGCGCACCCCTTCACGGGGACAACACCTGCGGCCCGGCAAAGCCGGTCCCGCGGTGTTCTCGGTGGCGGGCACTTCGCGCCGGGTAGGGCAATACCTTCGGCCTGGCAAATCCCGTTCCGCGGTGTTCCGAGTTCGGCCATGCGGGCCGGTGGGTGCCAGGCGCCCAGGGTTGTCTGGTTCCACCGGCACAATCGCCCGATGTCTTTTTTCCGTGACCTGAACCTGTCGGCCGCCACAGCCGGTTTCGTGGCGGTGCTGGTGGGTTTCACCAGTTCGGTGGCCATCGTGTTCCAGGCCGCGCTGGCCTTCGGCGCCACGCCCGCGCAGATCAGTTCGTGGATGTGGGCGCTGGGGCTGGGCATGGGGTTGTGTTCGGCCATTCCGTCGCTGGTGCTCAAGCAGCCGGTGATGGTGGCCTGGAGCACGCCCGGGGCTGCGGTGCTGGCCACCGCGGGCCTGGCGGGCGGCTTCACGATGGGGCAGGCCGTGGGAGCCTTCATGGCCTGCGCGCTGCTGATCGTCCTGGCCGGGGCCACGGGCTGGTTCGAGCGGGTGATGAACCGCATTCCCGCGGCGCTGGCCGCCGCGCTGCTGGCCGGCGTGCTGGCCCGCTTCGGCCTGCAGGCCTTCGCCGCGGCGCAGACTGCGCTGCCGCTGGTGCTGCTGATGTTGATGGCCTACCTGCTCGGGCGCCGCCTGCTGCCGCGCTACGCCGTGCCGCTCACGCTGGCGGTGGCCGTGACCTTCGTGGTGGCGCGCGGGCAGTTCAACGCCGCCGCCGTGTCGCTGGAGCTGGCTCGCCCGGTCTTCACCGCACCCGAATTCACGCTGGCGGCTTTCGTCAGCCTGGCGCTGCCGCTGTTCGTGGTGACCATGGCCTCGCAGAACCTCCCAGGCGTGGCCGCCATCCGCGCGGCGGGTTACGACATGCCCATCTCGCGCCTCATCACGCTCACCGGGGTGGCCACGCTGGTGCTGGCGCCCTTCGGCGCGTTTGCGCTGAATTTCAGCGCCATCACCGCCGCCATCAGCATGGGGCCCGAAGCCCACGCCGACCCAAAGAAGCGCTACACCGCGGCCGTGGCCTGCGGCGCGTTCTACGTCCTCATTGGCGTGTTCGGTGCCGCGGTGACCGGTTTGCTGCTGGCCTTCCCGAAAGAACTGGTGCTGGCCATTGCCGGCCTGGCCCTGCTGGGCAGCATTGGCGGCGGCCTGCACACGGCCCTGCGCGACGAGTCGCACCGCGAGGCAGCCCTCATCACCTTCCTCGTCACCCTCAGCGGCGTGGTCGTGGCCGGCATCGGCTCCGCCTTCTGGGGCGTGGTCGCCGGCGCGCTGGCGCTGTTTGTGCAACAGTACGGCCTCAGGAAAAAACCCGCATGAACATTCTTATCGTCGCCGACCCCCTCGAGTCCTTCAAGACATACAAGGACACCACCTTCTCCATGATGCGCGAGCTGCAGCGCCGCGGCCACACGCTGGCGGCCTGCGAACCGCAGCACCTGCAGTGGCAGAGCGGCCAGCCGGTGACGGCGCAGGTGCGCCGCCTCACCCTCACGGGTGACGCCATCGACTGGTTCACCGTGACGCAGGAAGGGCGCGAGGCGCTGCACACGTTTGACGCTGTGCTGATGCGCAAGGACCCGCCGTTTGACAGCGAATTCTTCTACGCCACGCACCTGCTGGAGCAGGCCGAGCGAGAAGGCGCCCGCGTGTTCAACAGCCCGCGTGCGCTGCGCGACCACCCCGAAAAACTCGCGCTGATGGAGTTCGCTGCCTTCGCGCCGCCCACGCTGGTGACGCGTTCGGCGCAGGCCGTGCGCGACTTCCACGCCGAGCACCGCGACATCATCCTGAAGCCGCTGGACGGCATGGGCGGCATGGGCATCTTCCGCGTCGGGCCAGACGCGATGAACCTGGGCTCCATCATCGAGACGCTGAACCAGGGCGGCGCCACCAGCGTCATGGTGCAGCGCTACCTGCCCGAGATCGTGGACGGCGACAAGCGCCTGCTGGTCATCGGCGGCAAGCCCGCGCCGTATTGCCTGGCGCGCATTCCGCAAGGCACCGAGGTGCGCGGCAACCTGGCGGCAGGCGGCAAGGGCGTGGCCCGGGCGCTCACCGACAGCGACCGCGCCATTGCCGAGGCCATCGGCCCGCAACTGGCCGCGCGCGGCCTGCTGCTGGTGGGGCTGGACGTGATCGGCGACAAGGTCACCGAGGTCAACGTGACCAGCCCGACCTGTTTCCAGGAAATCCAGCAGCAGACCGGCTTTGATGTGCCGGCGATGTTCGTCGATGCACTGGAAGCGGCGCTGGCGTCCGCCCAGGGTTGAGGTGCGGCCATGAACGACGTCACCGCACGCCCTGAAGACCAGGAGCCCGCCGCATCGCCTGTCACGCAGCCCGCCACCGCACCCGCCACGCAACCTGCCACCCAGGCCCGCAACCCGCTGCACGGCGTGACGCTGGAGGCCATGGTGACGGCGCTCGCCGACCACTACGGCTGGGACGGCCTGGGCGAGCGCATTCCGGTGCGTTGCTTCAATGTGGACCCGAGCGTGGGTTCGAGCCTGCGCTTTCTGCGCAAGACGCCGTGGGCGCGCGAAAAGGTGGAAGGGCTGTACCTCTTCATGCTGCGCGAAGAGCGCCGCGCCGGCCGACGCTGAGGCCTTCGGCGGGCCGATGGCCCCTCCGTTGAGGGGTCGCCAGACATGCGGTCGTGCAGCGAGGATGGCCGGTTGCGACCGAGGGCATCACCGCATTGTGTGCTCCGGGCTGTCTCGGCAGAATCGCGGGGGTTCGGGGAGAACGATTCTGCTGAGCCACATCGCCAGCCAAGCCATTGCACCACCATGTCTGAAACCATCCTTTGGGCCGATGCCACGTACGCCAAGACCCCGGCGGGTCAGTTTGAAATGCAGACGCGCAAGCTCGGCCTGACACCCATGGTGCGCCGCGTGCTCGTGATGGTGGACGGACACCGCACCGGCAAGGAACTGGCCGCTTTCGTGCCGCCCACCGAAGACATTGATGCCATCCTGGCGCAGCTGGTGGAGAAAGCGTGCATTGAGGCGCGTGTGCGGGAGGCGGCCCCAGCAGCAGCCGCTGCACCGGTCGCCGGTGGCGATGTGATCGGCATGGCACCGGCCGAGACACGCACCGCCAAAGACAACGAGATGGCGCGCCATTTCATGATCAATTCGGTGAACTCGATCATCGGCCAGCAGATGCGCGTGTCACTCATCCATGACATCTTCCACGCCGAGACCACCGAGCAGCTGCGTGTGGTCTACCACGCCTGGGTCGAGAGCATGTCCAACCACAGTATGGGCGCCAAGCGCCTGCCGGAACTGCGCGAGAAGCTGTTCAAGGTGCTGTGACCGTGTCGGCGCACGGGGCACGGGCCGCTTCAGTGCGCCGAGGCGCGTGAGAACAGGTTGAGCACCGCCACCCCGGCGATGATCAGGCCCATGCCGATGAGGCCGGCCAGGTCGATGGTCTGCCCGTACAGCAGCCAGGCCACCAGGGTGATGAGCACGATGCCCAGGCCCGACCACACGGCGTAGGTGATGCCCACCGGCAGCGTGCGCAGCACCAGCGACAGGCAGTAGAACGCCACCGCGTAACCCAGCACCACCACCACCGAAGGCCCCAGCCGCGTGAAGCCCTCGCTGGCCTTGAGCGCGCTGGTGCCGATCACCTCGGCCACGATGGCGATGCCCAGAATGAGCCAGGCGTTCACGCCCGAGTCCTCCGCTGAGGCCGCCAGCGGAGGCGCGCGGGCAGGGCGCCAGCGGCACCCCAGGCTTCAGGGCTGCGGCAGGCCATCCACGAACACCTTGAGTTCGTTCGGCTCGAAGGCGGTCCACTGCTCGTCGCGCGTGAGCGGCGTGGTGACGATCACCGCCGCGCGTTCACCCGGCTGGCAGACGTCGGCGAAGTTCACCGTCCAGTCCTGGTCCATCAGCGTGGCCTGCGCGAAGGGGTGCTGGCGCACCAGGTAGTGCAGCCTGGTGCTGCAGTGCGCCCACAGCGCGTCGCCGTTGGAGAGCAGGAAATTGAAGGTGCCGAAGCGGCGCACCTGGGGCACGAGCTCGCGCAGCGTGAGGGTGAGTTCGGCGATGCTGGGCAGGCTGGCGTGCGATTTGGCCAGCTCCTGCAGGAGCCAGCAGAACGCGCGTTCGCTGTCGGTGCTGCCCACCGGGCGGAAATGGCTGTGCAGTTTGGGGTGGTAGTCCTTCAGGTCGCCGTTGTGGGCGAACACCCAGTGCCGGCCCCAGAGTTCGCGCGTGAACGGGTGCGCGTTCTCCAGCGCCACCGCGCCCACGGTGGCCTTGCGTACATGGGCAATGATGCTGCGGCTTTTGAGCGGGTAGCCGCGCAGGAATTCGGCCATGCGCGATTGCGAGGCCCCTTCGTGGTCCACGAACAGGCGCAGGCCGCGGCCCTCGAAGAAGGCGATGCCCCAGCCGTCGGCGTGGTGGTCGGTCAGGCCGCCGCGCTGGCAGAAGCCGGTGAAGCTGAACGAGGCGTCGGTGGGGGTGGCGCAGTTAAGGCCCAGCAGTTGGCACATGGGGGTTATTTTGAACGCGGTGCTGGTGGTGCGTCACGCAGTTTCCAGGCGGCCACCAGCGCCAGCGCGCAGATGCCGGCCAGCATCAGGAAGGTTTCGTTGAAGGCGGTCAGGCGCTCCGGGCTGGTGCTGGCCGTGTCGAGCCGGAAGCCGTGCGCGGCCACGCGCCACTCCAGCACGATGCCGCACAGGCTCACGCCGGCCGCGCCGCCGAGCATGCGCAGGAAGTTGATGGCGCTGGCGCCCTGCGGAATCTGCGTGCCGGGCAGGCCGCGCATGGCGCCGATGTTGAGCGAGGGCAGGATGAAGCCCAGGCCGATGCGGCCCAGAATGGCCCAGGTCACCAGCAGCGTGATCACGCGGGTGGGCTGGCTCAGGTCGATCGTCACCATCAGCGCAAACGAGGCCGCCAGCAGCAGCAGGCCGATGCTCACCAGCCGGTGCGTGGGCTGGTGATCGGCCAGCCGGCCGACGATGGCGATGGTGACGGCCAGCACCAGCCCGGCCGGCAGCAGGATGCTGCCCACGTAAGAGGCCGACAGGCCCAGGCCCATCTGCATGTAGACCGGCAGCAGGTAGGTGGAGCCGAACAGCGCAATGCCGTAGATGAAGGCCACGATGCAGCCCATGGCGAAGCGCCGGTCGGCAAACAGCGACAGGTTCATCAGTGGGTCCACGCCCGCTTGCGGGTTGCGCCGGCGCGCTTTGAGCGTGCGCCGCTGCAGCACCACGAAGGCGAGAAGCGACAGCCCGGCGCCCCCCAGCAGGGCGGCCGCGCTGGCGCCCGTGCCGCTCTGCAGCGCCACCAGGCCGTTGAGCAGGGCCAGCGTGCCCGCCGTGGCCAGCAGCAGGCCGCGCCAGTCGAGCCCGGCGCCGCGCGGCTCGGCCGGGCCGCCTCCGGGCGAGGTGTTCGGCACGAAGCGGTGCGCCAGCCAGAGCGAGACCAGGCAGAACGGCACCACCATGAAGAAGATCGAGCGCCAGCCGAATCCGTCCACCAGCAGGCCGCCGATGCTCGGGCCGATGGCGGGCGCCAGCACCACGCCCATGCCGAAGATGCCGCTGGCGCGCCCCTGCTCGTGCGGCTCGAAGGCGCGCAGGATGATGATGGCGGGGATCGGCTGCACCACCCCGGCGGCCAGGCCTTCGGCCACGCGCGCGGCCAGCACCAGCGGGAAATTGTTGGCAAAACCACCCGCCACACCGCCGACCAGCAGCAGCCAGATGCAGCCCGTGTAGGTGCGCCGGTAGCCGTAGCGCGCGAGCAGCCAGGGCGTGGTGAGCATCGACACCGTCATGGCCGCCATGAAGCCCGAGGTGACCCACTGTGCGCGGTCCTGCCCCAGCGTGAAGTGCTGGCTCATGTCCGGAATGGCCACGTTGATGATGGTGGACGACATGATTGCCGCCATCGTGCCCACCATCACCGACAGCAGCAGGAGCCAGCGGTAGCGCTCGCCGTAGCGTTCGCGCAGTGCGATCAGGGAGTGGTCGGTGTTTGGCAGCATGGGGGGTGAGTGGGTGCCCGCTGGCAACGGCGCCGTGCGCGGCTCAGCCCTGACGGCGGCGGCGCTGCGCGTCCCGCCACAGGCGCAGCAGCAGCAAGGCCAGCGGCACGCTGTGCAGCAGCAGGTCGAAGATGTCGAGGGGCCGCGTCAGCGTGCCTTGCGACAGCATGCGCAGTTTCTCGACCAGGTGCGGTTCGGGTACCACCGGCGCCACCGCCAGCCACAGGGCCAGCAGCGTGAGCCAGAGCAGCGGGAAACGGTCGAGCCAGCCCATCAGGCGGTGTCCGCCTGAAAACCGGTGAGGCAGCGCGCGCAGATGCAGGCCTGCCCCTGGGCCTCGGCGGGCAGTTGCGCCAGCAGCTCGGCGCTGAAGGTCTGCGACACGCACCAGCAGGGCGGCTGCGGCTGTCCGCTGGCTTTTTCCATCTCCATGGCACAGCGGTTGTCGCCGCCGCACAGCGGGCAGCGGGCAGCGTCGAAAGGCGGGAGGGGTTGGGGCATGGGAGGGCGGGTAAAGGCGGCACAGCGGACAAGCGGTCGTGCCCGGCTGGGGGCTTTGTACTCCAGTGTACCGAGCGCTACTGGGCACCGTGTTATTTTCGGCCCCTTATGTCGTTCCTGTTTCCCCTGTTTCGCGCATGTTGTGCCTTGGCCCTGGTGGGGCTGGCGGGCCTGGCCCAGGCGGCCGCGCCCACGGTGCCCGACACCATGGCCCAGCGCATGCTGGCCTGCACGCTGTGCCACGGCGCCGAAGGCCGCTCCACCAACAGCGGCTACTTCCCGCGCATCGCGGGCAAGCCGGCCGGCTACCTGTACAACCAGCTGGTCCACTTCCGTGACGGCCGGCGGCAGAACGCCGCCATGGCGGCCCTGCTGCAGACCTTGTCCGACGACTACCTGCGCGACATCGCCGCGTATTTCGCGGCCCTGGATTTGCCCTACCCGCCGCCACAGCGCCACCCCGTGGCCACGGCCGTGATGGAGCGCGGCGAGGCCCTGGTGCGTCAGGGCGACCCACAGCGCCAGGTGCCGGCCTGCACCGCTTGCCATGGCGAAACCCTCACCGGCGTGAACCCGGGCATCCCTGGGCTGCTCGGCCTGCCCCGCGATTACCTGCTGGGCCAGCTGGGCGCCTGGCAGACCGGTCTGCGCCACGCCGCGGCGCCCGACTGCATGGCGGAGATTGCCCGCGCCCTGCCGGCCAGCGACGTGAGCGCCGTGGCCACCTGGCTGGCGTCGCAGCCGCTGCCCGAACGGACCCAGCCGGCCGCCACCATGGCGCAACCCCTGCCGCTGCGTTGCGGCAGCGGCCTGCCATGAGCCCGGTTTTGCCGCCGTCCGCGGCCAGCACCCGCGCCGCTTCGAAGGACAAGGCCCGCCGGTGGCTCTGGACGGCGCTGGGTCTGGCGGCGCTGCTGGTCCTGGGCCTGCTGCTGCCCGTGTGGCAGGGCATGCAGCGCCAGCCGCTGCCGCCGCTGAGCCCGCAGGCTGCGGCCCCAGCGCCCGACCCGCAGCAGGTGGCACGCGGTGCCTACCTGGCGCGGGCCGGCAACTGCGCCGCCTGCCACACCGCGCGTGGCGGCCCGGCCTACGCCGGCGGCGAAGCCATTGCCACCCCGTTTGGCCGCGCCTTTGGCGGCAACCTCACGCCCGACCCCGAGCACGGTATCGGCCTGTGGAGCGCCGACGCTTTTTGGCGAGCCCTGCACGAAGGCCGTTCGCGCGACGGGCGCCTGCTCAATCCGGCGTTCCCGTACGACAGCTTCACCCAGGTGACGCGCGAAGACAGCGACGCCCTTTACGCCTTCCTGCGCAGCCTGCCGCCGGTGGCCCAGCCCAGCCCGCCGCAGGGTCTGCGCTTTCCGTTCAACCAGCAGGCCGCGCTCGCGGTGTGGCGCTCGCTGTACTTCGAGCCCCGTGCGTTCACGCCCGAGGCCGCACGCGGCGCCGAGTGGAACCGCGGCGCCTACCTGGTGCGCGGCCTGGGCCATTGCGCCGCCTGCCATGCCACGCGCGCTCCCCTGGGGGGCGTGCGCGAGGGCCAGCGCTACACCGGCGGCCTGATGGCCGGGCAGGGCTGGTACGCGCCGTCGCTGCACGACCCGGCCGAGGCGGGCGTGGGGCACTGGGACCTGGCCACCACCGTGGCGCTGTTCAAGACCGGCAGCACGCTGGGGGCTGCGCCCGGGCAGCAGGCCTCGGTGCAGGGCCCGATGGCCGAGGTGGTGTTGCACAGCACACAGCACATGGACGAGGCCGACCTGCGCGCCATGGCGGTCTACCTGCAGGGGCTGGACCGCGGGCCCGCCCCCGCCGGGCCGTTCGTGCCGGCCGAGTCGGCACAGCTGGCACTGGGCGAGCAGGTGTACCGCCAGCACTGCATCGACTGCCATGGCGAGCGCGGTGAAGGTGCCCCCGGCGCCTACCCGGCCCTGGCCGGCAACCGCGCGGTGACCATGCCCTCCAGCGTGAACACGCTGCAGGCCATCCTCAGCGGCGGCTTTGCACCGGCCACCGCCGGCCATCCACAGCCCTATGGCATGCCGCCCTACCGCACCGTGCTGAACAATGCCGAGATCGCCGCCGTGGCGAGTTTCATTCGCCAGTCCTGGGGCAACCAGGCGGGCGCGGTGTCGGCGCTGGATCTGCAGCGGATCAAGTGACCACCGCCGCGCCGCGCGGTGCCAGCGGGATACCGCCCGCAAGCCGGGCCATGCCGGGGGCCCGGCTCCGCGCGATCTGCTGACGCAGGCATTCGCTCGGGGCCGCGCGACGGCTGGCCCGACGGAGCCGCCAGCGGCTTCATCGGCGTGCGCTTCAGTTGACTGACGCGCCAACCGTAGACACCTACGATGGTCGGCATGAACCACACCGTCACTTCCCCTGCCGAAGGCCGCATCCTCGTCGAGACACGCGGCCCGCTGCTGCTCATGGGCATCGACCGCCCGGCCAAGCGCAACGGCTTCACGCCGGCCATGCTGGGGGCACTGGCCGAGGCGTACACCCGGCTTGACCACACGCCCGAGCTGCGCGTGGGCGTGCTGCACGCCGTGGGCGACCACTTCACCGCGGGGCTGGACCTGCCCAGTTTCGCCCCGCTCATGCAGCGCGGCGAGCGCGCCATCCCGACGGGGCTGGTCGACCCGACCGATCTCGGCCATGCCGGCTGCGCGCGGCGCAGCAAGCCGGTGGTGGTGGCCGTCAAGGGCATCACCTTCACGCTGGGCATCGAGCTGATGCTGGCGGCCGACATCGTGGTGGCGGCCGACAACTGCCGCTTCTCGCAGCTGGAAGTCCAGCGCGGCATCATGGCCACCGGTGGCGCCACCCTGCGCATGGCCGAACGCGCTGGCCTGGGCAATGCGCTGCTGCACCTGCTCACCGGCGACGAGTTCGACAGCGCAGAAGCCCTGCGCCTGCATTTCGTGCAGCGCGTGGTGCCCGCCGGGCAGGAACTGGATGAAGCGCTGCGCATCGCCACCGCCATTGCCGCGCAGGCGCCGCTGGCCGTGGTGGCCACGCGGCTGAACGCCGTGAAGGCGGTGGAGCAGGGGCCGGCAGCGGCCACGTCCGACTTCCAGGCGGTGCAGCAGCGCCTGGCGCGCAGCGACGACGCCCGTGAAGGTGTTCAGTCCTTCATCGAGAAGCGCCCGGCGCGTTTCACCGGGCAATAACGCGGCGGCGCACGCCGCTGGCCCACCAGCTCGGCGGTAACAGGCGCATCGAATCGTTCGCTCTGCCGCGAGCGGCGTCATGGCCGGGCTATGCTGGGTGTTCGCTGCCCCCGGCGGCGCAACAGGGAGCGCCCCACCCCATGAACCGCGTACAGCGCATTTGGATCGGCCTGCGCGCAAGCCTCTGGTTTGTCCCGGCGCTGGTGATCGGCGCCTCACTCACGACGGCAGTGGGCCTGATCGCGCTCGAGCCGCGCGTGGACCCTGGGCCCGACACTTTCTGGGCCTACCTGCTCAAGGGTGGCCCGGAAAGCGCGCGCTCCATGCTCAGCGCCATCGCCACCTCCACCATGACGGTGGCCGGCGTGGTGTTCTCCGTCACCATGGTGGTGCTGACGCTGGCGTCCAGCCAGTTCTCGCCGCGTATCCTGCGCAGCTTCATGCGCGACCGCATCACGCAGGCCGTGCTGGGCGTGTTCCTCGGCATCTTTGTCTACTGCCTGGTGGTCATGCACAGCGTGCGCGGCCCCGGCGACGAGGAATTCGTGCCCTCGGTGGCGGTGGTGGGCGCCGTGGTCTATGCCGTGGCTGCCGTCGGCCTGCTGGTCTACTTCATCCACCACATGGCCGACAGCGTGCAGGCCGCGTCCATCCTCGAAGAGATCGAACTCGAGACCCAGGCCGCCATCGACGTGCAGTTTCCGAAACAGCCGCCACCGGCCCACCAGCCGCCGCCTCTGCCCACGGCGTGGACCGTTCTGCCGGCGGCTCACGCCGGTTATGTGCTCGGTGTCGACTCAGACCCCTTGCTGCACTTCGTGGTGGCGGCCGACCGTGTGGCGCGTCTGCCCAAAAACGGCGCCTTCATTGTGGCGGGAGCCCCCTTGCTGGAGTTGAGCGGCTCACAGCCCCTGACCGCCGAAGAGCAGAAACAGCTGCACGCGTGGGTCAGCCTGGGGCGCCAGCGCACCGTCGAGCAGGACCCGGCCTTCGGCTTCCAGCAACTGGTGGACATGGCGGTGAAAGCGCTCTCGCCCGGCATCAACGACCCCACCACCGCCTGCATGTGCGTGGACCAGCTCAGTGCGCTGCTGGTGCGCGTGGCCGAGCGCGAACCGCCCGCCCAGTGGCGCTGGCACGAAGGCGTGTTGCGCCTCGTGACGCCCGCCACCGACCTGTCCGAACTGGTGCGCTTGTCCTTCGCGGCCATCATCCGGCACAGCAGCGAAAACATCGAGGTGCTCCACCGCGTGCTCGACGCCCTGAGCGTGATCCGCGGCCAGCCCCCCGACCGCCGCCGCTGCCAGTCCCTGGTCGAGCCCGCCCGCGCCGTCATGCGCGAACTGCGCCAGCTCGACCAGTCCACCGAAGTGGTGGACCTGCGCCGCCGCGCCGCGCAGGTGGCGCTGGCCGTGCGGCGGGTGGCCAACGGCGGCAAGGGCTGAGGCCTGTGTTCAGCCTGCCGAAAAGTGCGCCACCATCGCCTCGCCCCATTCCCAGGGCCCGGTGATCGTCAGCGTCACGGTGGTCCACTCGCCGTCCGACTGCACCTGTTCGTCCGCGTCCCACGCGCCGCCTTCGTCCAGCGGGCCGCGCGGTCCGGGGCTGTGCTGGTCTGCCCAGCTCAGCACGGTCTGTAGTTCGGCCAGCACGGCACGCACATCGGCCGCCCGCACGCTCGCCATGGCGTCCCAGGTGCCGGTGCCTTCGCCATCGTCGCTGGCGTCAAAGATCAGGTAGTCGAGGCTCATAGGTCCAGCGCCTGCGCCTCGCACGCGCAGCCGCTCCTTGTATTCACGAGGGCGTTTTTGGAGCATCAGGCCCTGTCTGCACAGGGCGCCCGTTGCGCCAGACCACCGCGTACTGGCCCAGCTTCTGCTTTTTCTCCAGGTTCTTGGCCACGGCATGCTGCAGCGCCCGCAGCATGGTTTGTGCCTGGGCTGATGGGGGGGCTGATGTGTGGGTCAGGGCGCGGCCTCCTTTGACCAATGTTCGTGGTGTTGCGGATGCACGATGTTGCGCACACTGCCTCGCTGTTCGACCACCAGTTCTGGCGAGGCGCTGCTGTTCATGAAACAACAGCAGGCATCGACCTCCGCTGAAAACGGCCAGCAGGTTGTAGCGGCGGCGGGCAAAGCGGCGTTCGATGTCTGCAGCGGGAATATTGTGCCCGCCATGGGCCACCCGCTCCGCTACCCGCAGTTTGGACATTTCCATGTTGGGCAGTGCCAGGTCGATCAGCTCGGTGCGCCAGCTCTCCTTGTGCAGCCGCCGAACCAGCCGGAGGTAACTGCGGCCCGCCAGCGTGGCTTCAAAGGCGAAATCCTTGCGATTGGCAGTGGCCGCTTCGATCTCGCTCAGAAACAGGCGGCTCGCGGCCATCAACTCGCGCTCTGGTGCCAGAGGCGACAGGCCGGCGGAATCAGATCGGCATTGATGAAGCGGGAGCAGTGAGCCACCTGGGAAAGGTATTCCGGAGCAAAGGTGGTTGTGCCTGCGCCGTTAGGCCCGGCCATGATCCAGCAGGTGGGCATAGGGCGCTTTCCTCAGGCTTGGCAAGATGGGTGGCAAGTCCGACGCCTGCACCCGTGAATGTCAACGCTGCAGTCTGCCACACCCTTCATGATGTGCGCCCCGGTGCGGGCGCGTCCAGCTCCACGAACACCTCGGTCAGCAGCAGCGGGGCGTTGTCTCGGATGAACACGCAGCGCCGCGCCAGCGACCGCGCGGCCTGTGTGCCAGGCAGCTGCGGCCAGCTGGCGTCGGCGTTCCATTCAAAGGCGCTGCGCTGCAGGTCGGGCAGGCGGAACAGCAGCTCGCCCAGCGGTTGCTGGCCGAGGCGCTGCACCTGCGCCCAGGGGTTGTGCGGGGTCCAGCCGGGGATGACGGTGCGGGCGTACACGCGGGGCTGGCCGCCGCACACCAGCCGCACGCAGCGCACCCAGGCGTGCGCATCGGGTGGCAGGCCCAGGCGTTGGGTTTCGTGCGGCAGGGGTGTGGTCAGCCCTTCGTCGAGCAGCTGCACCGCGGCGTCGCCCCAGTGTTCGCGCAGGCGCTGCGTCAGCGATCCGCGTTCAAGGAGCCAGCTGGCGGCTTCGGGGTGGTGGGTGACTTGAGCCAGCTCGTGCTCGGGGAGCCAGACAGGGGAAACAGGCATGGCTGGATTATCCCCAGCGTCGCAAACGACAACGGCGCCTGGAGGCGCCGTTGTCGGGGTAGCGGGTGGGTTTGCCGAGGGCCCTCACCCCAGCCCTCTCCCGGAGGGAGAGGGAGCAAAAGGCGGGGACTTCAGGCGGCTTTCACCTTCAGGCGCCAGGCGTGCAGCAGCGGCTCGGTGTAGCCGCTGGGCTGTGCCATGCCTTTGAACACCAGGTCACAGGCGGCCTGGTAGGCAGCCGACTTCTCGAAATTGCCGGCCATCTTCTGGTACAGCGGGTCGCTGGCGTTCTGTGCATCCACCACGGCCGCCATGCGCTCAAAAGTCTCGCGCACCTGGGCTTCGGTCACCACGCCGTGGTGCAGCCAGTTGGCCATGTGCTGGCTGCTGATGCGCAGGGTGGCGCGGTCTTCCATCAGGCCGACGTTGTGGATGTCGGGCACCTTGGAGCAGCCCACGCCCTGGTCGACCCAGCGCACCACGTAGCCTAGGATGCCCTGCGCGTTGTTGTCCAGCTCCTGCTGCTTCTCTTCGGCGCTCCAGCTCGGGTTGGCGCTCACGGGCACGGTCAGCAGGCCGGTGAGCAGGTTGTCGCGCTCGGCGTTGGCGTCGATCTTCTCCAGCTCTTTCTGCACGTCGCTCACCAGCACCTGGTGGTAGTGCAGGGCGTGCAGGGTGGCGCCGGTGGGGCTGGGCACCCAGGCGGTGTTGGCACCGGCCTTGGGGTGGGCGATTTTCTGTTCCAGCATCGCGGCCATCAGGTCGGGCATGGCCCACATGCCCTTGCCGATCTGCGCCTTGCCGCGCAGGCCGCAGCTCAGGCCCACCAGCACGTTGTTCTTCTCGTAGGCCTGGATCCAGGCGCTGGCTTTCATGTCGCCCTTGCGCACCATGGGGCCGGCGTGCATGGCGGTGTGCATCTCGTCGCCGGTGCGGTCCAGGAAGCCGGTGTTGATGAAGGCCACGCGGCTGGCGGCCGCGGCAATGCAGGCCTTCAGGTTCACGCTGGTGCGGCGCTCTTCGTCCATGATGCCGAGCTTCACCGTGCTTTCGGGCAGGCCCAGCACCTGCTCGACGCGGCCGAACAGTTCGGCGGCAAAGCCCACTTCCTTGGGTCCGTGCATCTTGGGCTTGACGATGTAGACCGAGCCGGTGCGGCTGTTGCGGATGGGGCCGCTGGCCAGCTGACCGTGGCCCTGCAGGTCGTGCAGCGCGATGGTGGTGGTGACCACCGCGTCCATGATGCCCTCGGGAATCTCCTTGCCCTCGGCGCCCCACAGGATGGCGGGGTTGGTCATCAGGTGGCCGACGTTGCGCACAAACAGCAGGCTGCGGCCGTGCAGGCGCACTACACCGCTGCCGTTGGGCGCCGTGTACACGCGGTCGGGGTTCAGGCCGCGCTTGAAGGTCTTGCCGCCCTTGGCCACGTTTTCCGTCAGGTCGCCCTTGAGGATGCCGAGCCAGTTGCGGTAGGCCAGCACCTTGTCCTGCGCGTCCACGGCGGCCACGGAATCTTCCAGGTCGAGGATGGTGGACAGCGCGGCTTCCATCACCAGATCGCTCACGCCAGCGGCGTCCGTCTGGCCGATGGGGGTGGCGCGGTTGATGATCAGGTCGAAGTGCAGGCCGTTGTGCACCATCAGCACCGAAGACGGCGCGGCAGCATCGCCCTGGAAGCCCACCAGCTGCGCGGCGTCTTTCAGGCCGGTGGTGGCGCCGCCTTGCAGCGTCACCTGCAGTGCGCCGTTGACGATGGCGTAGCCGGTGGAATCGGCATGCGAGCCGCTGGCCAGCGGGGCGGAATCGTCGAGGAATTTCCGGGCGAAGGCGATCACCTTGGCGCCGCGCTTTTCGTTGTAGCCGGGGCCTTTTTCGCAGCCGTCGGCTTCGGAAATCGCGTCGGTGCCGTACAGCGCGTCGTACAGCGAGCCCCAGCGGGCGTTGGCGGCGTTCAGCGCGTAGCGCGCGTTCAGGATCGGCACCACCAGCTGCGGGCCGGCCTGGATCGCCAGCTCGGCGTCCACGTTGGCGGTGGTGGCCTTGGCATCCGTCGGCACCGGCACGAGGTAGCCGATGGTTTCCAGGAATTTGCGGTAGCCCGCCATGTCCTTGATGGGGCCGGGGTTGGCCTGGTGCCAGGTGTCCAGCTCGGTCTGCAGGCGGTCGCGTTCGGCCAGCAGGGCGGCGTTCTTGGGCGCCAGGTCGGCCACGATGGCATCAAACCCTTTCCAGAACGCCTCCTGGCTCACGCCGGTGCCGGGCAGCACCTGCTCGTTGATGAAGTCAAACAGTTCGGTGGCGACCTGCAGGCCGTGGATGGTGGTGCGTTGCGTCATGGGATAGCTCCAGGAAATAAAGGCTTCGACAGGCTCAGCCCGAACGGTGGGAAGGTTGAAAAAACGAAAAGGGTTCAGTCAAAGAAGGCCAATACGTCGCGCAGGTTGTGGCCGGTGCGGGTGGGCTGGGTGCCCAGCTCTTCAAACGGCAGGTTCTGGCGGTTCACCCACAGCGTGGGGTAGCCGAACCAGGTGGCACCCAGCGCGTCCCAGGCGTTGCTGCTCACGAACACGATCTGGCTGCGCGGCAGGCCGGTGGCCTGTTCGCCCAGCGCGTAGGCGTCGGGGTGGGTCTTGTAGAGGCGGATCGGGTCCACGCTGATCACATGGTCCAGCAGGCCGTCCAGCCCGGCGCTGCGCACCGCAATGCCCAGCATCTCGGGCTCGCCGTTGCTCAGAACACCGGTGGCGATGCCCCGGTCGCGCAGCGCCTGCAGCACGGCCCGGTTCTCGGGAAAGGCCGAGAGGTGGCGGTACTGGTTCATCAGCTGCGCGGCGCGCTGCTCATACGCAGCCCAGTCCTGCCGGGCGGCGGGCTCGATCAGTTTGATGGCGTAGGCCAGCGCGCTCTGCGTGATGGCCCAGAACGGGCGGTAGTGCGCGCCGTGGTTGCTGGTGGTCACCAGCCGGGTGTATTCGATCTGCTTGTCGCGCCACACCACCGCCAGCCGCGCGCCCTGGCCAGGAAACAGCTGCTCGGCCAGCAGGCCCACGCTGTACACATCGAACAGCGTGCCATAGGCGTCAAACAGGACAGCGCGGGGTTTTTCCATAGCGCCACTGTATTCCACCTTCTGGCGCCTATTGATGCGCTGATTTGCGATTTATCTGTGACTTTTATGTGGGTAATTGATGTTCGGGGCGCGTGGGCTGCTTGCACCCTTCGCACACTTGTTGACCGCCAGTTTTCAAGATGTACGCGTGGTCTGGTCAACTTATGAGCATGGCGATATTGATGCAAGTGATTGTTTTTAAATGATGTTTTTGAACTTTTCAAAGATGCCGTTCCCGATCATTTCAAGATCCTGCAGCCGTCCGTCTCTTTCGATGTGATCAAGGTCTTGACCACCAAGGCTTTGTGTCGCCTTCAAGGGTGGCGGTGCCCACACAATAGCCAGCGGTTGCCACCAAGCCCATCTCTTTGTTCCACACCTTCACCATGAGCGACACCACCCCCCGCCGCCTGCCCTTCGAAGGCATCCGCATCGTCGAATTCACCCACATGGTGATGGGTCCTACCTGCGGCATGGTGATGGCCGACCTGGGCGCCGAGGTCATCAAGGTGGAGCCGCCGGCCGGTGACCACACGCGCCGCCTGCTGGGCGCCGGGGCCGGCTTTTTCCCGCTGTTCAACCGCAACAAGAAAAGCGTGGTGCTGGATCTGCAGACGCCTGAGGGGAAAGAAGCCGTGCTGCGCCTCATTGCCACGGCCGACGTGGTCAGCGAGAACTTCAAGCCCGGCACCATGCACAAGCTCGGGCTGGACTATGAAAGCCTCAAGGCGCTGAACCCGCACCTCATCTACGTCAGCCACAAAGGCTTTTTGCCTGGCCCCTACGACCACCGCACCGCGCTGGACGAAGTGGTGCAGATGATGGGCGGCCTGGCCTACATGACCGGGCGCCCCGGCGACCCGCTGCGCGCCGGCAGCTCGGTCAACGACATCATGGGTGGCCTGTTCGGCGCCATCGGCATCATGGCCGCGCTGCGCGACCGCGAGCAGACCGGCCGCGGGCAGGAAGTGCAGAGCTCCCTGTTCGAGAACAACATCTTCCTGGTGGCGCAGCACATGATGCAGTTCGCCGTGACCGGCCAGCCCGCCAACCCCATGCCCGAGCGCATCTCGCCCTGGGGCATCTACGACGTGTTCGGCGTGCAGGGCGACGAGCAGATCTTCCTGGCCGTGGTGAGCGACACCCAGTGGGCGCTGTTCTGCGACGCCTTCGGCTACCAGGACCTCAAAGACGATCCGCGCCTGGCCAGCAACAACCATCGTGTGCGCGAACGCGGTTGGCTCATTCCCCTGCTGCGCGAGCGCCTGGCCAACCAGAGCGCCGCCGCACTCGCTGCCGTGTTTGAAGGCGCCGGCCTGCCCTTTGCGCCCATCACCCGCCCGCACGACCTGCTGAACGATCCGCATCTGCTGGCCACGGGTGGGTTGGCGCCCATTACGTTGCCGGATGGTGAGCGCGCTGGCGAGACAGCGCAGACGGTGCTGCTGCCGCTGACGCTGGATGGCGAGCGCCTGGGTGTCAGGCGCAGCCCACCGCGGCTGGGGGAGCATACGGAGGAGGTGATGCAGGAGCTTGGACCGCCTGCGTGGGGCTTGTCGGCGCCGGTGAAGCATTGAGCGCCGGGTCCGATCCTCTAAATCTTAAGGGCTGGTGTGCAGCGTTATGCACATGACCCAGTTATGAACAGTTCCCGGGTGTGATTTGGCTGCAGGCCGCGATCTCCCTGGGCGGACTACCCCGAGGGCGTCGTTGA
>Ga0208490_100117_pt1 | contig 63778 bp, 53 predicted proteins | sample SubbioAug_CSWold_FD_184818 | JGI IMG/M metagenome (GOLD analysis project Ga0208490, IMG submission 184818) | Serpentinite rock and fluid subsurface biosphere microbial communities from McLaughlin Reserve, California, USA - CR11Aug_CSWold (SPAdes) | ecosystem: Environmental > Terrestrial > Deep...
GAAGACGATCCACATGCTGGAGGCGCTCGGCATCCCGGTCGAGTACTCGTTCCACGAGGACAGCCCGAGCCAGCACGAGATCGACCTGCGCTACACCGATGCACTCTCGATGGCCGACAACGTGATGACGGCGCGGCTGGTGGTGCGCGAGATCGCGATGCAGGCCGGCGTGCACGCCACCTTCATGCCCAAGCCGCTGCAGGGGGTCCAGGGCTCGGGCATGCACACGCACATCTCGCTGTTCGAGGGCGACGAGAACGCCTTCCACGACCCGAGCGACGCCTACCAGCTGTCGAAGGTGGGCAAGGCGTTCATGGCCGGCGTCCTGCGCCACGCGCGCGAGCTCACGGCCGTGACGAACCAGCTGGTCAACAGCTACAAGCGCCTCATCCAGGGTTCCGGCGTCGGCAGCCAGACCCAGTTCGAGGCGCCCGTCCACGTGTCGTGGGGTCGGAACAACCGCTCGGCGCTGGTCCGGGTGCCGATCACCAAGCCGGGGAAGAGCAGCTCGACCCGCCTCGAGTACCGGGCCCCCGATCCGGCGTGCAACCCGTACCTGGCGTTCTCGGTGCTGCTGGCCGCCGGGCTGAAGGGCATCGACGAGGGCTACGAGCTGCCGCCCGAGGCCGAGGCGAACGTGTGGACGATGACCCCGGCCGAGCGGGCGGCCGTGGGCATCGAGCCGCTGCCGGCGTCGCTGTCGGAGGCGATCGACGAGATGGAGCGGTCCGACGTCGTGCGCCAGGCGCTCGGCGAGCACATCTTCGAGTGGTTCCTACGGAACAAGCGGGCCGAGTGGGATCTCTACCGGGCCCAGGTCACGCCCTTCGAGCTGCACCGCTACCTCGGCAGCTGGTAGGTCGCACCGTGGAACCGCTGCTGGTCTACCCAGACCCACCGCCGCCGGTGCTGTCCCAGGCGCTCGACCTCGCCGGCTACCCGTGGACGGCCGTCGGCACGGAGGCGGACATCGAGCGGCTGGAGCCGGCGGACGGCTGGCCCGGGGCGGTGATCGTCGCCGTCACCAACCCCGAGGGCGGCTTCGCCATGTGCCGGGCGCTGCGCAAGGGTGACATCCCGCTCGAGCCCGTGCTCGCGGTCGTCTCGGCCGAGCAGCTGCCCACCCTCGACATGCGCGAGGACCTCTTCGACGACTTCTGCGTGCTGCCGTTCCAGGCCCAGGAGATGGACGCCCGCCTCCGCCACCTGTTCCACAAGACCGGTCGGGGCGCCCGCCCGGAGCTGGTCGAGTACGGCGAGCTGGCCCTGAACCTGGAGACCTACCAGGCGGCCATCTCCGGGAAGCCGCTCGACCTCACGTACATGGAGTACGAGCTGCTGAAGTTCCTCGCCTCGCACCCGGGGAAGGTGTTCACCCGCGAGACCCTGCTGTCGCGGGTGTGGGGCTACGAGTACTACGGCGGGGCGCGGACGGTCGACGTCCACGTGCGCCGCCTGCGGGCGAAGCTGGGGGAGGAGCACGCCGGCCTCATCCAGACCGTCCGGTCCGTGGGCTACCGGTTCGGGCAGTCGCGCTGGATGGGCTGAGGGCCTAGCCTGGGGCAGCACGCGAACCTCGGGGGTGGACCGGGATGGACGGAGCTGCACACGTCGTCGGACGTCTGATCGAAGCGTTCCTCGGGCCGGCGCCGCCGGTCGGGGTCCGCTGCTGGGACGGCACGTCGTGGGGTGATCGCGACGCGCCGCTGCAGGTGGACGTGCGGACCCCGGATGCCCTGCGTCGCCTGCTGTGGGACCCTGACGAGCTCGGGCTGGCCCGTGCCCACGTAGCCGGCGACCTCGACTTCGACGGCTCGGTCTTCGACCTGCTCGACCTGCGCGATCAGGTCGTCGAGCGCGACCGCGAGGCGGCGCTGCGCCTCCGGCCGCGCGAGTGGGCGGCGCTGGTGACCGATGCCCGGCGCCTCGGCGTGTTCGGCCGCCGCCCCGCGCCTCCGCCGGAGGAGGCCCGCCTGCCGGGCCGGCGCCACTCGAAGCGGCGTGACCGGGCCGCCATCTCGCACCACTACGACGTCGGCAACGACTTCTACGAGCTGGTCCTCGGGCCGTCGATGACGTACTCGTGCGCCCTGTTCCCGCGCCAGGGCACGACGCTCGAGGAGGCCCAGTCGCTCAAGTACGAGCACGTCTGCCGCAAGCTCGGCCTCGGCCCGGGCAGCGGCTGCTCGACATCGGCTGCGGCTGGGGTGGCATGGTCCTCCACGCCGCCGCGCACCACGGCGTGGAGGCGGTCGGCATCACGATCTCCGAGCAGCAGGCGTACCGCGCCCAGGAGCGCGTGCGCGCGGCTGGCCTCGCGGGTCGGGTGGAGATCCGGTTGCAGGACTACCGCGACATCGCCGACGGGCCCTTCGACGCCGTGTCGAGCATCGGCATGTTCGAGCACGTCGGGATGGAGCAGGTCGAGGCCTACTTCCGCCAGGTCCGCTCGCTGCTACGACCGGGCGGGCGCTTCCTGAACCACGCCATCTCCCGGCCGTCGGGCGAGGGCCCGCTGCCGCGCGACTCGTTCCCGGCCCGCTACGTCTTCCCCGACGGCCAGCTGCACGAGGTCGGGCGCACGGTGTCGGCCATGCAGGACCTGGGCTTCGAGTGCCGCGACGTCGCTGGAGGAGGCCCGCGCTAGCCGTTGAGGTCGATCAGCTCCGAGCCCTCGTGGCGGGCGTCGGCGTCGCTGCGCAGGAACAGGCCGATCAGCAGGGCCCCGACGCTGCCCGACATGAGCACGCCCACCGGGATCACGATCACCAGGACGACGACGATGATGGCGGCTCCGAGCACGGCCGCCATGCTGCCAGATCGTCCGCCGGCACCCGGAAATCTCGTCGCTGCGTGACACCTGCTGTCACCGAGCGACGAAATTCGCGGTCAGGGGGTCACGACCACCTTGCCGAGGGCCCGGCGCTGCTCGAGGTCGGTGATGGCGGCCGCCGCCTGCTCGAGGGGGTAGGTCGCCGAGACGTGCGGGCGGAGCTCCCCCTCCGCCAGCCACGCGAGCAGCTGGGTGATGTTGGCCCGGTGCCGCACGGGCTCCCGGGCGGTGAACGCGCCCCAGAACACGCCGACCACCGAGCAGCCCTTGAGCAGCGTGAGGTTGAGCGGGATGCGAGGGATGTCACCGGCGGCGAACCCGATGACGAGGAACCTCCCCTCCCAGGCCATCGATCGCAGTGCGAGCTCGCTGAGGTCGCCACCGACGGGGTCGTAGCAGACGTCGACGCCCTGCCCGCCGGTCAGCTCCTTCAACCGGGCACGCAGGTCCTCGGTGGCGTAGTTCACCGTCTCGGTCGCCCCGCGCGAGCGGCACAGCTCGAGCTTCTCGTCGGTCGACGCGGCGGCGATCACCCGGGCACCGAGCATGGCGCCGATCTCCACGGCGGCGAGGCCGACACCGCCCGCGGCGCCGAGGACGAGCAGGGTCTCGCCCGCCTGCAGCGCACCGCGGTCCACCAGGGCGTACTGCGACGTGCCGTGGGCCATCAAGAAGGCGGCGGCGTCCACCAGGTCGACGCCGTCGGGCACCTTCACCGCCGCGGGGGCGGGGATGGCGACCTGCTCGGCCATCGCTCCCCAGCCGATCATCGCCGCCACCCGGTCGCCGACGGCCAGGTCGTCGACGCCTTCGCCGACGGCCGACACGGTGCCGGCCAGCTCGCCGCCGGGCGAGAACGGCAGCGCCGGCTTGAACTGGTACTTGTCCTGCACGATGAGCACGTCGGGGAAGTTCACGCCGCAGCCGGCGACGTCGACCACGACCTGACCGGGACCGGCGACCGGGTCCGGCACCTCCTCGACCACCAGCGACTCGGGTGGCCCGAACTCCTTGCACAGCACGGCGCGCATGGCGCCGGACCCTAACCCTCCCGCGGATCTCGTCGGTGGGTCAGGCCCCGCTCAGGGCACCCGGGCCCAGGCCTCGACCTCGACGAGGGCGCCGATGGGCAGGGCGGCCACGGCCACCGCCGAGCGGGCCGGCCGGTGCCCGGGGGCCACCGCCTCGAAGGCCTCGACGTAGACGTCGTTCATGGCGCCGTAGTCGTGCATGTCGACGAGGAACACGGTGGTCTTGACCACGTCGGCGAGCGAGGCGCCCTGGGACTCGAGCAGCGACGACAGGTTGGCCATCGCCTGGCGGAGCTGCTCGCGCACCCCGCCCTCGACGAGTCCGCCGTCGCCCAGGCCGACCTGGCCCGAGCAGATGATCCACTCGCCGCTGCGGACGACGGGCGTGTACGGGCCGACCGGGGTCGTCATGGCCGCAACCGTATCCCCGTCGGCCAGGCCGGGGGCCGGCCCTGGTGCAGCCAGACCGCGGCGGCCACGGCCGCGAACACGGCGTCGGACCCCGGCACCGCCGGCCCGTCGCCGGTGACGACCTCGACCTCGATGGGCGGGGTGTCGACGGCGCGCAGCACGCCGAAGGAGCGGATGGTGAGGTCGTGCACGACGCCGTCGTCGTCGACGGTGATCGCCTCGGACGTGACCCACGACGCCGCCTGGTGCGCCGCGCCCACGCAGTACGACCGCAGGGTGACCAGGTCGAGGGGGTCGCCGGCCTCGACCCGCACCTCGATCGCTCCCGAGTCCCCGACGCGGGCCCACGCCGACCCCCCGGCTGGCTGGTCGACGGGACCCACCCAGCCGTCCCCGTCGGGACCGGCGAGAGCGGCGAGCAGCACCGTGGCCTCGGCCCAGCCGGCACCGCGGAGGGCGATCGACGTCGAGGGACCGGGGAGGTCGACCTCCACCACCTCGAGCCCCTGGGCCGCGGCGCGGATGGCCTCGGCGATCCCGGGCGTGCGGGCCACGTGCACCACGCCGGTGCCGTCGGCGCGCACGCCGGCGGCCAGGGGTGGGCGCTTCGGGCCGCGGCGCACGGTGTCCTCGCGGCTGTAGAGGGCGCGGACGGGCCGGCCGTGCTCCTCGGCCAGCGCCCGGGCCACCTCGGCGACGTCGGTGCCGAGCTTGGCGCCGAACGCGCCGCCGTTGCCGAGCGGGCTCGCCGGCGTGCTACCCGGCTCGCACCACGAGGCGTCGGTCTCCAGGTAGGCGGGCTCCACCCACGAGGTCTGCAGGGTGAGGGCCCAGTCTCCGTCGGGCACCTCGATGGGCGGCCCGGACCCCGCCGTGGTGTGCCGGCCCTGGACCTTGCCGGCGGCGGATCGGGCGGCCGCCACCGACTCGCCGAGCGTCCAGCGGCCCTCCGGGTCGAGGACGGCGACGAGGGCCCCCTCGGGCGCGGTGTCGTCGGCGAAGCCGGCGCGACCGAGGGCCACGGCCGGGTCGAGCCGCTGGGGGACGCCGCCCTCGAGGGTGGCGCGTGCGGCGGCCGCCTCGAGGTCGCGGCCGGTGTCGCTCGCCGTGCCGTAGGCGTCCCAGGCGTCGAGGATCGTGCGCCAGCCGGTGCAGCGGCACACGTGGGCGAGCAGCGCCTGCTCGACCTCGTCGTGGCCGGCGTCGGGCTTGCGCCTGCGCAGCGCCGAGAGCCGGGCGATGATGCCGGGGGTGCAGAAGCCGCACTGGGAGCCGCCGGTGGCGCAGAGGGCGTCGGCCCACGCCGGCCCGTCGGCCAGGTGGTCGGGGGTGGTGACCTCCCGGCCTCGGACCCGGCGCACCGGGGTCACGCACGCCACCCGGGGGGCGCCGTCGACCAGCACCGTGCAGCAGCCGCACTGCCCCTGCGGCGAGCAGCCGTCCTTCGGCGCGCGCAGCCCGAGCTCGTCGCGGAGGGCGCCGAGGAGCGAGGCGCCGGCATCGGCAACCTCGACGTCGCGCCCGTCGACGCGAAGCGGGATCGACCCCGTGGACGCGGCCCCGGGGGTCCCGGGCTGATCGTGGCCGGCCATGGGGTCACACTACGGTCGGGTCCCATGGCCGACCGCCTCCTCGTCCCCCGACCGGGCCTCCGGATCCCGGCGGCGATCAGCCGACGTGGCTTCCTTGCCGGGGCCGCCGCCGCGGGCCTGCTCGCCGCCTGCGGCGGTGACGACGACGACACCACCGCGGGCCCGACATCGACCGATGCGGGTCCGGGGACCGACGGCGCGATCGTCGGTGGCCTCTCGGCCGTGCGCTTCTTCGGCCCCTACTACCCGGCCGGGAAGCCGGCCCGGGTCCCGTTCGGGCTGTCCGACGACGAGGGCCTGCTCTCGGCTGCGCTTGCCCCGCGCGAGCTGGGCGTGACCGTGCGCGGCCCCGAGGGCGAGGAGGTGGCGTCCGGGTTGACCGCGCCGCTCTACGAGGGCGGCCTGCCCCGCCCGTACTACGCGTTCGAGTTCGAGCCCGCCGCGCCCGGGTTCTACGACATCGTCCTCGACACCGGCGACGCCGGCGAGGTCATCACCCAGGTGCAGATCGTCGACCCCGACGACGAGGCGGTCGCCGCCATGGTCGGCCCGGGCGACCGGCTGCCCGCGCTGGAGACGCCGACCGTCGCCGACGCCCGCGGCGTCACGCCGATCTGCACGCGGGAGCCGGCCTGCGACCTGCACGCCCGGACCGCCGCCGAGGTCCTGGCCGCCGGCGAGCCGTTCGCGCTCCTGGTCGCCACCCCCGCGTTCTGCCAGACGGTCATCTGCGGACCGGTGCTCGATGTGCTGCTCGAGGTGCTGCCCGACGTCCCCGGCATCGCCGCCGTGCACGCCGAGGTCTTCTCCGACCCGGAGAACAACCCGACCCCGCCCACCCCCGAGGACTACGCGCCGGTGATCGACGAGCTCGGCCTGGCCTTCGAGCCCGTGCTCTACACCGTCGGCGCCGACGGCGTCGTGCGCGAGCGCCTCGACTACATCTTCGGCGAGGACGAGATCCGCCGAGCCCTCGAGGATCTGGCGGCCTGAGGTCGCCGGTCGTGGACGAGCACGACCGCGAGCTGGTCGAGCGGATGCGCCGCCACCCGACGTCGGCGGTGGTCGAGGCCGACCAGCCCGAGGCCGTCGCCGGTGCCCTCATCGGATCGGGGGCCCGGGCGCTGCCCCCGGCCGTGGTGCCGGTGTGGCTCGGCGAGGCCGAGCTGCTGCGCGACCGGGCCGAAGCCGTCCTGGCCGCCGAGCGGGTCGTCGCCGGCGCCGTCGCCCACGAGCGGGCCCGGCGGGCCCAGCTCCTGGCATGCCCGTCGGCGGCCGAGGACGGGCCCGCCCCGACGCCGGACGCCGAGGCGCAGCCGGGCGACGACGACCCGCACGCCGACCGCGACGCCGTGCGCTTCGCCTTGGTGATCCTCGCCGCCGCCCAGGTCGGGGGCATCGCCGTCTACGTCGCGGACGGACTGCTCCTCGCCGCTGCCCTCCCCGCCGCCGCGATCCTCGGCGTGGTGGGCGTGGCGCTGGCCCACCGGCCGGGTCCCGCGGACCGTCGGACGCCGGGGTCGGTCCCACCCGATCGCGAGCCGTCGCCGACCGACACCGGCCACCCGGCCGGTGCCCGCGCCGGCGAGCCCGGGGGGCCCCCGCCGGCGGTGCGCGCCGCCGAGGCCCACCTGCGGCGGCAGCAGGCGGCCTGGAAGCTGGCGTGGTGGGAGCGGGAGCTGCCCCCTGCCCAGGTGGGCGACTGGCTCGATGCCGGCGGCCGCGCCCCGGCCACGCTCGTCGTCGTGGACCCGGCGGGCGAGGTGGCGCCGGACGTCTTCACCGCGATGGCCGCGGCGTTGCCGGCGTCGGTCCGGGTGTTCCTCGTGCGGGGGCGGGGCGCCTGAGCGCTACGAGAAGCTGGAGCCGCAGCCGCAGGTGCGCTGCGCGTTCGGGTTGTTGATCGAGAACCCGGACTCGAGGCCGTCCTTGAAGTCGAGGGTGGCGCCCTCGAGCATCACGGCGCTGGACGGGTCGACCACCACGCGCACGTCGCCGTAGGTCTGCACCTTGTCGTCGTCGGCGACGTCGGAGTCGAAGAACATCTCGTAGCTGAAGCCGGAGCACCCACCGGGACGGACGGCCACGCGCAGGGCGAGGCTCGGCTCGCCCTCGTCCTCGATGAGGAGCTTCACCTTGGCGGCAGCGGAGTCGGTGAGCGTGATCATGGCGACCAGCGTATCGCCACCCGCAACGCGCGCCCCACGTCGGGCCGGATCTGCGGGCTCACGTGCGCACCAGGTCGACCTGGCACGGCGTGCGGTCGACCAGGGGGTGGAAGCGCTCGACGCGCGCCCCGCCGGCGCAGTCGACGAAGCCCTCGACCATGCCCCGGTGCATCGTGCACACCAGGTCGGGGTGGTCCTCGGCCAGCTGGCGGAACGGGCAGTGCGTGAAGGCGATGGTGACCGCGCTGCCCTCGTCGGCCCGCGCCGGGTCGAAGCCCAGGCCGGCGAGCTCCACCTCGAGGTCGTCGACGACGTCGCCCGAGTGCCGCTCGCCCAGCCGGGACCGGGCCGAGCGGAGGTGGTCGGCCCGGCCCTGGTCGCGACCGGCCTCGGCGAGCTCCTCGGGGTCGAGGCCGCCGGCCGCCGCCGCCTCGAGCAGCACCCGGGCGAGGGTGGGGAAGGCCGGCGGCTCGAGGCCGAGCGAGGGGGCGTCGGCGGCCAGCGCGTAGCGGTGCTGGGGGCGGCCCACCGAGCCGGTGGCCGCCGACGTGACCTCCACCAGGCCCAGGTCGCGCATCCGCTCGAGGTGGGGGCGGACGGTGTTGGGGTGCAGCCCCAGGGTCTCGGCGACCTCGGCGGTGGCGAGCGGGCGAACGGCGCGGGCGAGCTCGAGGTAGATCGCGTAGCGGGTGTTGTCGCCCAGCGTCTTGAGGATCTCGAGGCGTTCGACCACGAGCCGATGGTACCGGCGGCCCAGGGCTGGTTTCCACGGCCGCGGCCGGGAGAATCGGTTCCGGGGGGTAGGATCGGCCCATGCCCACGCCCGCGGTCGCCGTCTCCGGGGAGACCGTCACGACCATGCTGCGCGGGGTCATCGACCCCGAGCTGGGCTCCGACATCGTGGAGCTCGGCATGGTGCGCGGCGTCGCCGTCGACGACGGCCCCGACGGCGCGGTCGTCACGGTCACCATCGCCCTCACCACCTCGGGCTGCCCGCTCCGGGCGCAGATCCAAAAGGACGTCCGCACGCGGGTGCTCGCCATGGAGGGCGTGGCGAAGGTGACGCTCGCCTGGGACGAGATGAACCAGGAGGAGAAGGCCCGCGCCATGGAGCGCGCCCGCTTCAACGTCGCCCAGCGCGAGGAGGACTCCTCGGTCGGCCCGGCCACCAAGGTGATCCTCGTGTCCTCGGGCAAGGGCGGCGTGGGCAAGTCCTCGGTCACGGTGAACCTGGCGGCGGCCATGGCGGCGCAGGGACTGCGGGTCGGGGTCCTCGACGCCGACATCTGGGGCTTCTCGGTGCCGCGCCTGCTCGGCGTGTCCGGCCGCCTCGTGAGCCGCGAGCGCGACGGCCGCAAGTACATGGTCCCCCAGGAGCGCGCCATCGGCTCCGGCCTGCTGCGCGTGGTGTCGATGGGGTTCCTGGTCGAGGACGAGCAGTCGGCGCTGATGTGGCGGGGCCTGATGCTGAACCGGGGCGTCCAGCACTTCCTGCAGGACGTCGACTGGGGCGACGACCTCGACTACCTCCTCGTGGACATGCCCCCGGGCACCGGCGACGTGCAGATGGGCGTGGCGAAGCTCATCCCGCGCGCCGAGGTCCTCGTGGTCACGACGCCGGCCGTCAACGCCCAGAAGGTGGCGGCGCGGGCCGTGTCGATGTCCCGGAAGAACTTCCTGCGGGTGGCGGGCGTCGTCGAGAACATGTCGGCCTTCGTGTGCGACCACGGCGAGCGCTACGAGCTGTTCGGCAGCGGCGGCGGTGCCGCCCTCGCCGAGCAGAGCGGTGCACCCCTGCTCGGCCAGATCCCGCTCGAGCCCACCGTGTCGGTCGACGGCGACGCCGGTGACCCCATCGCCCTGGGCGAGGGCCCGGCGGCCGAAGCGTTCCGGGCGCTCGCCCGCGTCGTGGTCGACGAGGCCGTGCCGCAGGCCGACATGGCCGGCTGCTCGGCCCGCATGCTCGACGCCGCCGTCGCCAACCTCGACGCGCTCGGGCTGTGACCCCCCGCCTGGCGGGTTGACGCCAAATGGCCCGGACGGGCCATTTCCCGACCGCCTGCCCGAGGGGTTTGATGGGCGCATCGAACGCCGCTGACCCTGTTGTGAGGTGCTGGGGGGCACCGGAGCGACGGGGTCAGCTGCGTCCGGAGGCGCCGGCGGCGCGCCTCAGCCGGGGAGGGTGACGACGAAGCGCGTCATGCCGTCCCGGCGGTCGTGCCGGATGCGCCCGCCCATGGCCTCCACCAGGCTGCGCGCCAGGGGGAGGCCGAGCCCCGAGGGGCGGTCGCGGAGGCGGTCGTCGGCCGCCGACGGTGTCAGCGACGCGAACATCGTCTCGACCAGGTGCAGGGGGACGCCCGGGCCGCAGTCGGTGACCTCGATGCAGATGCCGGCGTCGGTGGACTCGGCGTGCAGCCGGACCGGGTGCTCGCCGTGGCGGAGGGCGTTCTCGACCAGGTGGGCGATCACGTGCTGGAGGCGGCGACCGTCGGCGTGGACCTCGAGGTCGGCGGGCACGTCGACCTCGACCGCCTCGGCCCCGGGGAGCATCCGGATGGCAGCGGCCACGGTGGGGGCGACGTCGACCCGCCGGACCAGCAGCGTGAGGGTGTCGGCTCGGATGCGGCTGACGTCGTGCAGGTCGTCGGCGAGGCGGGCGATGCGATCGGACTGCACGTGGATGGTGCGCCCCATCGCGGCGATGCGGTCGCGCGGCAGGTCCTCGGCCTCGGCGGCCAAGGTGACCCCGAGGCCGAGGACGGTGGCCAGCGGCTGGCGCAGCTCGTCGGTGACGAGGGCGAGGAAGTCGTTCTTCTGCCGCTCGAGCTGGCGCTCAGGGGTGACGTCGCGCACGATCCCGTCGAAGCCCACGGCCCGGCCGTGCTCGGTGCGCTCGGTGACCTGGAGCAGCAGCTCGCGCTCGACCCCGTCGGCGCGCAGGACCTTGAGGGGCCGCCACCCGCTGACCGTGGGCACGCGGTACACGTCGACGCCGAGCGCCGGGTCGACCGGTGGCAGCGCCACCGCGAGGTCCCGGCCGAGCACCTGGTCGAGCGGGTGCCCGCAGATCCGGGCGAGGGCGGTGTTGGCGAAGGACACCGTGCCGTCGAGCTCGACCTCGTAGACGCCGTGGCCGGCGTGCTCCACCAGGTGCTCGTAGCGGGCGAGGGCCTCCTGCTCGCGCAGCCGCACGGCCGTCCACCAGCCCCGGGTCACCGTGTCGGTGAGCCGGTCGAGCACGGGGAGGACCCGGGTCAGCACCACGGCCAGGGCGATGCTGCGCAGCTGGCCGAGCTCCTCGGCCGCGGCGATCGCGCACTGGACCAGCAGGTCGCGGCTGATGCGCAGGGCGAGGAGCACCTGCGGGAGGGGGGCGCCCCCCAGGGCGGCGGCACCGCCGGCGTCGGCGAGGTCCTCGAGCAGCTCGTCCTCGGCGGCGTCCGAGCGGGTGACGGCGACGATCGCCTCGAAGCGCGCCCGGGCCTGGCGCTCGAACCCGTCGCGCTCGGCCGGGGTCCAGCGGGCGTCGGGGAAGGTGCTCGACACGATGTCGGCGGCCCGCCGGGCCATGTCGTCGACCGAGCGCTCGAGGATGTCGAGGATCGCGTCGGCGTCGGCGTCGGCGGCGCCGATGGCGCCGAGCAGGTCGTCGGCGGTCTCGCCGCTCCCCGAGGTGTTGCGGGCCTGGAAGGCCTTCACCTCCGAGAGGGAGACCCGGTGGTCGCCGTCGACGTGCAGGTAGCCGGCGTCGGCGAGCGCCTCGACACCGGAGACGGGGAGCCCGAGGGCATCGGCGGCTTCCAGCACGGAGACGAGGCGGGGTGGCACCGTCCGGTGGTTCGACGACCCGTCACCTGATCCCTCCGTGTTCAGGAAGGCTTCACGCCGCCGTCCAGCTGCCGTCGGGATCGTTCCCGGCGACGTGGCCCTCGTCGGCCAGCTTGCGCAGGTGGGCGTGCACCGACTGCCGGGCGCGTGGCACCAGCTCGTCGATGAGGTCGGGGTAGAGCTGGGCGACGATGTCGGCGATGGCGATGCCGTCGGTGGACCGCACGGCGCGCAGCACCTGCGCCTCCCGCTCGAGCCGGTGGGCGATGTAGCCGTCGATGCGCTCGACCGGGTCGGTGATGAGGTGGCCGTGGCCGGGGGCGATCGCCCGGAGCCGCTTGATCGCCCGCACCTTCGCCAGCGAGTCGAGGTAGGCGGCCATGTCGCCGTCGGGCGGGGCGATGACCACGGTGGAGCCATCCATGATGTGGTCGCCGGAGAACAGCGTGCGCTCCTCCTCGAGCAGGTAGCAGAGGTGGTTGGAGGCGTGCCCCGGCGTGTGGATGGCCCGGACGCGGAACTCGGTGGTCTCCACCGTGTCGCCGTCGGCGAGGTGCCGGTCGACGGGCACGTCGTCGCGGTCGTCGAACGCGCACACCTCGGCGCCGGTGCGGGCCTTGAGCCGAGCGGTGCCCGGCGAGTGGTCCTGGTGGGTGTGGGTGAGGAGGATCCAGCGGATGCGATCGCCGCCGCAGCCGGCGACGGCGTCGAGGTGCTCGTCGGTGTCGGGTCCGGGGTCGATGACGGCGATCTCGTCGACGCCCGCCAGGTAGGTGTTGGTGCCGGGGCCGGTCATCGCGCCGGGGTTGGCCGCCACGATCCGCCGGATGTAGGGGCTCACGGCCGACGGGACCTCGTGGACGATCGGGCGCGGTTCGTCGGTCTCGGCGTCGCGGTCGCTCGCGCTCATCCGTCGCCCCCCACCGGCGTCGCGGCGTGGAGCGCGTCGAGGGCGTCGCGGACGGACCGGTGCTCGGCGAGCAGCCGCAGGCTGGCGACGGTGGGCTCGATCAGCTCGATGCGACCAGCCTGCCAGTCGGACAGGGCCCCCTGCGGACTCCACCAGCCGGCGTCGACCGCCTCCCAGCCGTCGGCGTGGGCGCGCTGGCCCTCGGGCATCGCCGCCGCGAAGAAGCGGGCGTCGTAGCGGCGGGGCGACACCTCGGGGGTGATCCAGCGGGCCACGTACGCCAGCTCGTCCACGCGCACCTGGAGGCCGTGTGCCCGGTAGACGTCGACGAGGCTGCGGGTGCCTGACTCGAGGGCGATGCGCAGGGCGGCCAGCTCGGCGAACACGGGGTGGTCGGGCGGCACGGGAGCGCCGTCGCGGGTGCGCCCGAGCACGACGCCGGCCTCCTCGAGGCACTCGCGCACGGCGGTCAGGAACCAGGCGCGGGCGTCGGGGACGCCGAGGAGGGCGTCGGCCTCCTCCGGGCTGCGCCCGGCGACCACGTCGTGGCGGGCGTCGCCGTCGATCCCCGCGAGGTCGGTGTCGTCGACCGCGCCGCCCGGGAACACGTGGGCCCCGGGGACGAACGGGGTGCTGGTGGCACGCTCCAGCAGGAGGACCTCGAGCGTGTCGCGGCCGTCGCGCAGGAGCATCACGGTGGCCGCCGGCCGGGGCTCGACCGGCGTGGTGGCCGCCCGTCCGCCCAGCTCGGCCCCGGTGGTCAAGGCAGCTCCGGACGGCCGTGGCCGGGTCCGGGGTCCTCCCAGGAGTCGGCATCCCACACGTCGCCGGGCCGGCGGGGCGTCCCGAAGGGCCCGAAGCCGCCGACCGAGCCGCCATGGATCACCACCGGGCCCGACGCGACGACGCGGCGCCGGACCGAGCCGCGCAGCGCCGCCCGGGTCGGTGGGAGCACGAGGACGAGACCGAGCACGTCGGTGAAGAACCCGGGCGTCAGGAGCAGGGCGCCGCCGAGGAGGATCATGATCCCGTTCACGAGCTCGTCGGTGGGCACCTCGCCGGCCGCCAGCCGCTGGTTGGCGCGCCGCCACGCGCTCAGCCCCTCCCGCTTCACCAGCCACGCACCGACCGCGCTGATCGCGACGATCCACAGCAGCGTCGGCAGGAACCCGATGGCGTCGGCCACCTGCACGAACACGTAGAGCTCGATGATCGGCACGACCAAGAACGCGAGCAGCAGCAGGGGCATGGTCCCGTCGAGGCTAACGAGGGAGGAGACCGGAGCGGTCTCGCGGCTCGGGTAGCGTCCCCCGGCGATGGCCGGGGAACCCCGACGTGGGAGCGAGCGGCGCGTCGCCGTTCCGGAGCAGGGCTTCTGGTCGCGCGTGGTGCCCGACACCGCCCTCGGGCTGGCGACGCTGCTGTTCTTCATGGCCATCGCCGCCGCGTTCTCCGGTGCCGCGCTGTTCGCCTATTACCGCTTCGAGCTCGACGACACCCGCCAGCGGCTGGCCGAGGTCGAGGGCGCGATCAGCGACGACCTCGAGACCGCCGAGCAGCGCATCGGCGAGCGCACCGACCAGGCCACGGCCGAGATCGAGGCGCTGCTCCAGGAGCTCGAGCAGTACGCGGCGTCGGGCCAGACGGTCGAGGAGCTGATCACCGGCACCGCCCCGTCGGTCTTCTTCGTGAGCACGCTCGACGAGGCCGGCCAGCCCTCGGTCGGCACCGCCTTCGTGCTGTTCTCCGACAGCGAGCGCTCGTTCCTCCTGACCTCCTACACCACGATCCGGGCGCTGACGGTCGAGCCCCGTCCGGGCCTGGAGGTCCGCCAGGGCGACCGCACGCTGGACGTGCAGCTCACGGCGTGGGACGAGGGCCGGGACCTGGCGCTGCTGACCGCCGAGGACGACCCCAACCTCCCGGCCGTCGGGGTCGCCGACCCCTCCGGCATCCAGCCCGGCGACCGGGTGTTCGCCATCTCCGGCCTGGGCACCGCCGGCGGTGCGCTCACGCAGGGCGTGGTGGCCGATGTCGCCGCCAACGGCATCCAGCACGACGCGCCGGTCGGGCCGCAGTTCCAGGGCGGCCCGATGCTCGACTCGGAGGGGAAGCTGGTGGGCATCGCCTCCCGCCGGTACGCGCCGCTGGGCTTCATCCCCGACAGCGTGTTCTTCGCCGTGCCCGTGCGCGAGGCGTGCGCGGAGCTCGTGCAGTGCCCCGCCGAGCTCGACTAGCCGTCAGTCGTCCTCGAGGAACCCGGGCTGGGTGGTGGTGCTGGTGGTGGAGGTCGACGTCGAGGTGGAGGTCGACGACGTGGTGGTCGTCGGCATCGGCGCCTCGGGCTGCTCGGCCTGCACGACGTAGGGGCCGCCCGCCGGGGTGCCGCGCGGCCCCATCCGTGACTTGGGGGCGAAGCCCCGCCGCTCGCGCTGGATCTCCTCGCTGGCCACGTCGCGGATGGGCGCCGGTTCGCTGAAGTCGGTGATCGGCACGTTCTTGAGCGCCTGCTGCATGAGCCGCTGCCAGGCCTCGGCCGGGAAGGAGCCGCCGGTGAGGGCGCGCCCCTTCACGCGGTAGCTGGCTTCGAGGGGCGGCGGCGGGTCCCAGCCCATGAACACGGCGGTCGAGAGCGTGGGCGTGTAGCCCACGAACCAGGAGTCGCGGTTGTCCTGCGTCGTGCCGGTCTTGCCCGCGGCGGGCCGCCCGATCCCCCGGCCCGATGCGGTGCCCGACGTGATGACACCCTCGAGCACGTTCGTGACGTTGTCGGCCGTCGCCTCCTTCAGGACCTGCTCGCCCTCGGGCTGGGAGCGGTCGAGGACCAGTGTCCCGTCCGGACCGAACACCCGCACCACGGGCGTCGGGGGCACCCGCCGGCCGCGGTTGGCGAACGTCCCGTAGGCGGATGCCATGCCGAGGGCCGAGACCTCCCGGCTGCCGAGGGCGATCGAGAGGCCCGAACCGTCTCGGCCCGGGTCGATGTCGGGGATCTCCAGGCCCAGCCGGTTGGCCAGCGCCACGGCCTCGACCGGGCCGACGTCCTGCATGAGGCGCACGAAGACCGTGTTGACGGAGCGGTGCATGGCCGACCGCAGGCTCATGTTCCCGTAGACCGCGCCCCCGTAGTTCTTCGGCGAGTAGTCGCCGATGGTCAGCGGTCCCCCGGAGTAGGTGGCGTCGGGCCGGATGCCCTGCTCGAAGGCGGTGGCGAGCACGAAGGGCTTGAACGACGATCCCGCCTGCCGGCCGATGCTGCCGGCCCCCTTGAGGGCGATGTTCGTCTGGTCGAACGCGAAGTCACGCCCGCCGACGATGGCCCGCACGAACCCCGTCGGGGGCTCGACGGCCGTGACCGCCATCTGCATCGTGTGGGTGATCTCGGCGCCCGACGCCGGGTCGGTGCGCGTGACCGGGGCGATGCCCTCGAGCGTGGCGGCGACGGTCTCCTCGGCGGCGATCTGCGCCTTCGGGTCGAGGGTGGTGCGGATCTGCAGGCCGCCCCGGTAGAGCACGTCCTCGTCGCCGAAGTGGTCGCGCAGGTACCGGGTCAGGTACTGGATGAACCAGGGGTACCGGGTGTCGGTCGTGGCCCGATCGACGACCAACGTGTGGGGTCCGGGGGCCGGCCCGCCGTACTGCAGCCACAGCGGCCGGCTCGCCGCCTCGTTCCACTCCTCGGGGGTCACCATCTCGAGCTCGCGCATGATGTCGAGGACCCGGCGGCGGCGCTGCTCGGCGGTGGCGATGTCGGCCCGCGGGTTGTAGCGCGACGGAGCCGGGATGAGGGCGGCGAGCGTGGCCGCCTCCGACAGGTCGAGCTGGTTCACCGGCTTGTCGAAGTACACGTCGGCGGCGGCGCCGATGCCGTAGGCGCCCTCGCCGAAGTACACGATCGACAGGTACTCGAAGAGGATCTGCTCCTTCGAGAGCGAGCGGTCGAGCTGGGCGGCGAGCACGGCCTCGCGGACCTTGCGGGTGACCGTGCGCTCCCGGCCGGTGCCGTACGCGTTCTTGGCCAGCTGCTGGGTGATCGTGGATCCGCCCTGGGAGAACTCGCCCTCGCGCACGTCGGTGACCAGGGCCCGGATGGTGCCGCGGATGTCGACGCCGTCGTGGCCGTAGAAGTTGCGGTCCTCGGCGGCGATGACCGCGTTCTTGACCACCTCGGGGATGTCGCCCGGCGTGACCGGGATGCTCTGGTCGAACTGCTGGTAGGTGTGGATCAGCTCGCCGTTGGCGTCGTACACCTGGCTGAACCGGATGGCCTCCAGCTCCTCGGGTTCGGGGATGACCGCCGGGAGCGGGACGAACAGCTGGGTGGCCAGCACCACGCCGGACGCAACGGCGGGCGTCGCCACCACGACGACGAGCGCCACGGCGAGGCGGGTGAGGCGGACGGTGCCGCGTCGCAGGTCCATGCGGGCCCCATTCTCACCCGCGACACCCGGTTCCTGGCCGCCACCCGCGAATTTCGTTCCTCCGTGACGCCAGGTGTCACCCGGACACGAAATTCCCGGCGGCGTAGGGTCCTGCGGCGTGTCCGCCCCGCCGTCCGAGCCGCCGGCGCGGCCGCCCTCGGTCGACGCCCTGGCCCGCTCGCTCGCCGACACCGGGCTGCCCCACCCGCTGCTCGTCGACGCGGCCCGCGCCGCGATCGCCGCCGGCGAGCCGGACCGGGCGCGCGCCGAGGCCGAGGTGCGGGCCCGCTCGATGCTCCAGCCGGTGGTGAACGCCACCGGCGTGCTGCTCCACACCAACCTCGGGCGGGCGCCGCTGGCCACCAGCACGCCGGGCCGCGCGTCCAACATCGAGCTCGACCTCGGCACCGGGAAGCGGGGGAGCCGCACCGCGCACGCCGGCGCGCTGCTGGCCCGGGCCGTCGAGGCCGAGGCGGCGGTCGTGGTGAACAACGGTGCGGCCGCCGTCCTGCTGGCGCTGGCTGCGCTGGCGGGCGGCGGGCGCAGCGTCGCGGTGAGCCGGGGCGAGCTGGTGGAGATCGGCGGGGGGTTCCGGATCCCCGACGTCATGGCCCAGTCCGGTGCGCGCCTGGTCGAGGTCGGCACCACGAACCGCACCCGGCTCGGCGACTACCGGGCCGCGCTCGACGCCGACCCCGAGCTCGCCGTCCTGCTCAAGGTGCACCGGTCGAACTACACGATCACCGGCTTCACCGAGGACACGTCCGTCTCCGCGCTCTCGACCCTCGGTCCCGACGTCGTGGTCGACCTGGGCAGCGGCCTGCTCGACGCCGCGTGCCCGTGGCTCGACGGGGGGCCGCCGGCGTGGCTGGCGGCGGAGCCGGCCGTCCGCCAGACGCTGCAGGCCGGCGCCGACCTCGTGCTGTTCTCCGGCGACAAGCTGCTCGGCGGCCCCCAGGCCGGGGTGGTCGCCGGGCGGGCCGACCTCGTGCGCCGCTGCGCCCGGCACCCCCTCTACCGGGCGTTCCGACCGGGCAGCCTCGTGCTCTCCGCCCTCCAGGACGTCGCCCTCGCGTACCTCGACCGGACCGCCGGCGATCTCCCGCTCTGGCGGATGGCCACCGCCTCGGTGGAGGACCTCGATCGCCGGGCCCGGCGCCTGGCCGCCGACCACCCGTCCGTGGAGGTGGTGGTCTGCGGCTCCGCTCCCGGTGGCGGCACGATGCCCGGGGTGGAGATCCCCTCCGTGGGCCTCGCCGTGGACGGCGACGTCACCGCCGCCCTGCGCGCCGGCACGCCCCCGGTCATCGGCCGGGTCGCCGACGGGCGCACCGTCCTCGACCTGCGCAGCGTCGAGCCCGAGGACGACGGCGTGGTCGCCGCCGCCCTGTCCCGGCTGGAGGACGTGGGCTGATGCACGTCGTGGCCACCGCGGGCCACGTCGACCACGGCAAGTCGACGCTCGTCCTGCACCTCACCGGCACGGACCCCGACCGGCTCGCCGAGGAGAAGGCCCGGGGGCTCACCATCGACCTGGGCTTCGCCGGCACCACGCTCCCGTCGGGTCGGGGGATGGCGATCATCGACGTCCCCGGCCACGTCCGGTTCCTCAAGAACATGCTCGCCGGGCTCGGCGCCGTCGACGCCTGCCTGTTCGTGGTCGCCGCCACCGAGGGCTGGAAGCCCCAGAGCGAGGAGCACCTGCGGATCCTCGACATCCTCGGCGTGCGCGACGGCCTGGTCGCGCTCACCAAGGTCGGCCTCGTCGACGACGACCTCCGGGAGCTCGCCCGCCTCGAGGTCGAGGAGGCGGTGGCCGGCACGTTCCTCGACGGCGCCCCGATCGTCGCCGTCGACGCGCCGAGCGGCGAAGGGCTGGACGACCTGCGCGCCGGCCTCGACGAGCTCCTCGCCCGCACCCCGACGGCCGCCGATCACCATCGGCCCCGGCTGTGGATCGACCGGGCCTTCGCCCCCGCCGGCGCCGGGACCGTGGTCACCGGCACGCTGGCCGGCGGATCCGTCGCCGTGGACGATGAGCTGCTCCTCGCTCCCGCCGGCCAGCTCGTGCGGGTGCGAGCCATCCAGCGGATGCACGAACAGGTCGAGCGCCTCGGGCCGGGCAACCGCACCGCGCTCAACCTCGCCGGCGTCGGTCACGGGTCGATCGAGCGTGGCGACGTGCTGGTGCGTGACGGCCAGTGGCACCACACCGAGACGATCGACGCGTCGCTGCGCGTGCTGGACCGGCTCGCGCACCCCGTCTCGCGCCGCGGGGCCTACCTGGCCTACGTCGGCTCCGGCGAGCACCCCGTCCAGCTGCGCGTCCTCGGTGACGCCCCCATCGAACCGGGGGAGACCGGTGCCGTGCGCCTCCACCTCGCCCGCCGGCTGCCCCTCCTCCCCGGCGACCGCTACGTGCTCCGCGACGCCGGCCGGGGCGAGACCGTCGGGGGTGGCGAGGTCCTCGACGTGGATCCGGTGCTGCGGGCGTCGCGGGCCGCCCCCGACCGGCGGGTCGAGCGGGTCGTCGCCGAGCGCGGGTGGATCGAGCCCGATCGGCTGCTGCGCCTCACGGGGGAGCGGCGCGAGCCGGACCTCGGCCGCTGGGTCGTGGCCCCCGACGCCCTCGACGCCGCCGTGGCGCGGGTGCGGCAGCGCCTCGCCGAGGCCGGCCCGCTCGGTCTCGACCTGGCGACCCTCGACGAGCGCGAGCGGGCCGTGGCCGAGGCGCTCGACGGCGTGGTGCGCGACGCCGGGCGCATCGTGGCCGAGGACGCGGTCGACCCGCTGCTCGGGCACCCGTGGCTCGACGCGCTCGAGGCCGACCCGTTCACGCCCCCGCCTCCTCCGCCCGACCTCGGCCGGGCCGAGGTGCGCGAGCTCGTTCGGCGGGGTCAGGTCGTGGAGGTCGACGGCGTCGCCTTCGGCGCCGGCGCCGTGGAGCGGGCGTGCGACGAGGTCCGCGCCCTGCTGGCCGAGCACCCCGACGGCGTCACCGTCGCCCAGATCCGCGACCGCCTCGGCGCCAGCCGCAAGTTCGTGCTCCCGCTGCTCGCCCACCTCGACGGCACGGGCCGGACCCGCCGCCGCGGCGACCTCCGGATCGCCGGTCCGCGGCTGTAACCCACCGAGAGCCCCGTTCTTGTCGGCGTTTCGGGGGCTCTGAGCCCCGAAACACCGACAAGAACGGTCTACGCGAGGAGGTGGCGGCGCTCGCTCTCGCTGAGCCCGCCCCAGATGCCGTGCTGCTCGCGGATGCGCACGGCGTAGTCGAGGCACTCCTGGCGCACGCTGCACCCGGCGCAGATCGCCTTCGCCCGGCCCTCGCGCTCGAGCTTCTCGTCCTTGCGCTCGAAGTGGGCCGGTGGGAAGAACACCCGGGCCTGGGGTCCCCGACAGGCCGCCCTGAGCTGCCACTGCTCCGTCTCGGTGCGGATCGCGAGCGTCATGTGTGAACCCCCCGGTGTTGCGTGGCGCCGAACCTACGGCGACGTGCCGTCCGGCACAAGGGGTGAGTTGCGCGCGGGCGCCGGATCGCCACGCAAGCGAGCGTCAGCGTCGCTCTCGGTGGTCGCGCGCCGCGCCCTCGATCGGCTCGACCTCGAGCGTGAGGCCGTCGATGGCCGTGACCCGCACCTCGTCGCCGGCGGCGATCGGCGTCGCCCGGTTGGTGTGGGCCCGCCAGGGAGCGTCGCGGACGGTGACGACGCCGTCGGGGGAGATGTCGGCGACGGCGATCCCGGTCTCGCCGATCATCCAGTCGCGCCCGATGGTGGGGGTGGAGAAGCGGGTGCGGACCATCGCCGGCATGCCGCCGAGCATGGCGAGCAGCGTGCCGGCGATGCCGACCAGGAGGGTGATCCACGACGGGGGCCCGTCGGCGAACAGGGCCACCGACCCCACCACGAGCAAGACGGTGCCGACGGCGGTCCACAAGCGGGGCACCCCCGTCTGCACGTCGACGGCGAACGCCGGGAAGGCGAGGCCGAGCAAGACCAGCGCCCAGGTGTTGGTGGGCAGCACGGCCAGGCCGTAGGCGGCGAGCACGAGCGAGCCGGCGCCGACCATGCCGGCCACGCCGACGCCGGCGGTGAACAGCTCGAAGACGAGCAGGCTCGCCCCGATGACGAGCAGCAGGTAGGCGACCGGCGGGCTGGCGACGGTGTGGAACAGCTGGTCGGTGAGATCGAGCTGGCCGAAGCGCACCGGGGTCTGGGGCTCGCCCTCGTCGTTGACCTCGACCCCCGGCAGGCCGATGATGAACTCGCCGATCACCGGCGCGTCGTTGTCGACCAGGCCGAGCTCGGCGGCGCGCTCGGCGCCGACCTTCTCGCCCACCGACGTCCGCCCGCCCAGGTCGACGCCCTCGGCCAGCTCGGGGACGACCTCGACGCGGCTGCCGGGCGAGATGCCGGAGATCGACGCCGCCGCCACCAGTCGGGCGGCCTCGCCCTCGGCGGCCGAGCCCGAGGGCCCGACCCACACGGCGACGGGGACCGAGGACGACTCGATCGCCTCGACGACCTCGTCCATGCGGGCGTCGTCGACGGCGGCGCCGCCGCTGTTCACCTGCAGCACGATGGCCACCACGTCCGTGCCGGCGGCGTCGGCCACCTCGTCCTCGATGAACGACGCCAGGACCGGGTCGATCAGGCCGGAGACCTTCAGCACCCGGACGGCACCGCGGGGCGGCTCCTCGCCTGCGTCCTGGGCCGCGGCCGGCCCGGTCAGGGCGACCAGCGCCAGCACGCAGAGCGCGAGCCCACCGAGGACCCTCGGTAGGGTGGCTCCTGCGCCGTGACGAGGAGTGAGGACGTGATCGCTCGGTGAACCCGACGGAGTACTTCGCTGCATCCCGGCTGCTCATCGTTGCGGGCAAAGGTGGCGTGGGCAAAACGGTGGTGACCGCAGCCCTCGCCCGAGCGGCGTCGCTGGTGGGGCGCAGCGCCCTCGTGATCGAGGTGGAGGGCAAGTCCGGCCTGCCGCGCATGTTCGGGCGCACCGACCCCGAGGAGCGCGGCCTCGGGTACGACGAGCAGGTGCTGCGCAGGGGCGGCGCCGACGGCTCGGCCGACGTCGTGGCCCGCACGATCACGCCCGACCAGGCCCTCATCGAGTACCTCGAGGACCACGGCCTGTCCCGCATCACCAAGCGCCTCGTGTCCACCGGCGCCCTCGACGTGGTGGCCACCGCCGCTCCCGGCATCCGCGACATCCTCGTGCTCGGCAAGGTGAAGCAGCTCCAGCGAACGGGCGCCGCCGACGTGCTCGTCCTCGACACGCCCGCCGCCGGCCATGCCATCTCCTTCCTGCGCTCGGCGAAGGGCCTGCTCGACGCGGTCAAGGTCGGCCCCATCAACACCCAGGCCCGCGACGTGCTCGACCTCCTCGAGGACCACGAACGCTGCCAGGTGCTGCTCGTGACGCTCCCCGAGGAGACCCCGGTCAACGAGCTGGTGGAGACGGCGTTCTCCCTCGAGGACCAGGTGGGCGTCGGGCTCGGTCCGGCGGTGGTGAACGGCCTCTACGAGGAGTACGACGGCCTCGACGCCGATCCGGCGGTGGCGGCCGCCGAGGCCGGCGCGTCGCTGCGGCCCGGCGAGGCGGTAGCGCTCGCCGAGGCCGCCTCGTTCCGCCGGCACCGCATCGCGCTCCAGCACGAGCAGCTCGACCGCCTCGGCGAGCGGCTGCCCCTGCCGCAGGTGCGGCTGCCGTTCCTCTTCGAGGCCGAGATCGGCCCCGAGGAGGTCGACGTGCTCGCCCACGCCGTGCTCGCCGGGGTCGAGCGCCTCGACGCCGGCGTGGAGCTCGGGGTCGGCACGTGACCCTCGACTCGCTGGTGCGCGACCGCCGCATCATCGTGTGCGGCGGTTCGGGCGGGGTCGGCAAGACCACCACCGCCGCCGTGCTCGCCATGCGTGCAGCCGAGGGCGGCCGCCGTGCCGTCGTCGTCACCATCGACCCGGCCAAGCGCCTCGCCGACGCCCTCGGCCTCGGCGACCTCACGAACGAGGCCAGCCGCGTCGAGGGGCCCTGGCCCGGCGAGCTGTGGGCGATGATGCTCGACACCAAGTCGACCTTCGACGACCTGGTCGCCAAGCACGCCGCCGACGACGACCAGCTCCAGCGGATCCTCGGCAACCGCTTCTACAAGAACATCTCCGGCGCCCTGTCGGGCACGCAGGAGTACATGGCCATGGAGAAGCTCTACGAGCTGGCCGAGGAGACCGACTTCGAGCTCATCGTGGTCGACACGCCGCCCACCCGGAACGCCCTCGACTTCCTCGATGCTCCGGCCCGGCTCAGCCGCTTCCTCGACCATCGCCTCTACAAGCTGCTCACGGCATCGAACCGGGGCGTGCTGCGGGCGGTGAACATGGCCACGCAGACGTTCATCCGCACCGTCGCCCGCGTGGTCGGCGCCGATGTCATCGACGACGCGGTGGCGTTCTTCCAGGCCTTCGACGGCATGGAGGAGGGGTTCAAGCGTCGGGCCGACCGCGTGGCGCAGCGGCTCCGCGACTCCGACACCGCCTTCGTGCTGGTGGCGTCCCCGCGGCGCGACACCATCGCCGAGGCCGAGTTCTTCGCCGAGAAGCTGATCGAGGGCGGCATCGACGTCGACGCCCTCGTGGTGAACCGCATGCACCCCCGCTTCGCCGAGGGCCTCGCCGAGGCCACCCGCGAGCGGGCCGACTCGCTCGGCGGCACGGACATCGGCTCGCTCTACCGCAACCTCGCCGACTTCCAGCTGGTCGCCTCCCGTGAGGAGGAGAACCTGGCGGGCCTGGCCGAGCGCGTGGCGCCGGCGCCGCTCGTGCGCGTGCCGTTCCTGCGCTCCGACGTCCACGACCTCGACGGCCTGCGCCAGATCGAGGCCGAGCTCTTCTGACCCCATTCGTTCTCGTCGGCGTTTCGGGGGCCGAGCGCCCCGTTTCGCCGACAAGAACCACCGTTGGGGCTACAGGATCGCGCCGCTCTCCTTCATCGCCGCGATCTCGTCCCACCCGAAGCCGGCGTCGAGCAGCGCCGTCTCCGTGTGCTCGCCGTGCTCCGGGCAGCGCGTCATCTGCACGGGCTGCTCGTCGAACTGGGCCGGGCTCGCGACCAGCTGCACGTCCTGGCCGTTCGCCGCCGTCATCGTCGGCAGGTAGCCGTTGGCCACGACCTGCGGGTCCTCGTACAGCTCGTCCAGGGTCTGGAACGGGGCCCACACGCCGTCGAAGTCGTCGAGGACCTCCTTCCAGTGGGCGAGGGGGTGGGCGCCGAACGCCTCGTCGAGCAGCGTGATGCACTCGGCGGCGTTCTGGGCGCGTGCCACGCTGTCGCAGAAGCGCGGGTCGGTGGCCATCTCCGGCACGCCGAGGCGCGCCACGAAGTCGTCCCAGTGCTTGTCGCTCTGCAGGAGGATGAGGCTGATGAAGCGGTCGTCCGACGTGCGGTACACGCCGACGCCGGGGTTGCCCGACGCCTTCCGGTCGCCCTGCGGGATCTTCGAGAACCCGAACAGCTTGGACGCCACGACCAGCGGCGAGATCTGCCACATGGCGGTGCCGAGCAGCGACACGTCGACGACGCTGGGCTCGCCGGTGCGCTCCCGCTTCACCAGCGCGGCGGCGATGGCGCCGGCGGTGGACAGGCCGGCCATGACGTCGCCGAACGCCGGGGCGGGCTGCCCCGGTGGCCAGCCCTCGCGCTCGGGCATCACCGATGCCACGCCGCCACGCGCCCAGAAGGAGGCGCCGTCGTAGCCGCCCTTCTCGGCGTCTGGCCCCTTCGGCCCCTGGCCGGTGCCCCGGGCGATCACGATGTTCGGGTTGGCGGACCGGATGTCCTCGTTCTCGATGCGCAGCTTCCGGCGTACCTTCGGCATGTGGTTGGTGAGGAACACGTCCGCCGTCTGCACCAGCTTGAGCAGGGCATCCCGGCCGTCGGGCTTCGAGATGTCGATCGCGACCGACTGCTTGCCGTGGTTGGGCTGCTCCATCATGAAGTTCACGCCGTCGGGACCGCCGGGGAGCAGCCCCGACGTCACCAGGCCGCGCTGGGGGTCACCGGTCTCCGGGTGCTCGATCTTGAGCACCTCGGCGCCCCAGTCCACCAGCACCGCGCCGGCGGATGGCACGAACATCCAGCTCGAGACCTCGATCACGCGGATGCCGTCGAGTGGTCCGGTCATGTGCACCTCCCAGGAGTCGTCCCGGGATTCTGACACACGTGTCAGGTATCAGCTCAGCCCCGCCTGGCCTCGGCGAGGGCCTGGGCGGCTTCCTCGACCGACTCAGCCACCGGCACGATGCGGTCGAAGCCGGTGGTGTGCAGGAGGCGCGTCAGCGAGGCGCGGGAGCACGCGACGGCCACCTCGCCGCCGCTCTCGCGGGTGCGGCGGATGCCGCCGATCAGGGCGCCGAGGCCGGCGGAGTCCATGAAGGGCACGTCGGAGAGGTCGATCAGGACGGCGTCGGCGTCGGCCACACCGCCCAGTGCCGCCCGGAACTCGTCGACCGTGTAGGCGTCGAGCTCGCCGCTCGGGCGGCACAGCGTGTAGTCGGGCGTCGTCTCGATCACGATGTCCATCGCGGGGCACGCTACCGTTCGGGCCCGTGCCCACGGTCCTCATCGCCACCGACGCGGACGCCGTCGCCGACGGGGTGGCCGCCGCCATCGAGGACGAGCAGACCACCGTGGTCCGGCTGCGCACCGGCGCCGAGGTGCCGGCCGCCGTCGGCCAGCACGACCCCGACCTCGTGGTGCTCGACCTGCAGATCGGGAACATGGGCGGCATGGCCGTGGCCCAGCACCTCCGGGCCGAGGCCGACATGGAGCGCCTGCCCGACACCGCCATCCTGATGCTCCTCGACCGCAAGGCCGACGTCTTCCTCGCCAAGCGCTCGCAGGCCGACGGCTGGCTGTTCAAGCCGCTCGACAGCTTCCGCCTCCGCAAGGCGGCCCAGGCGCTCCTCGCCGGCGGCGACTACCACGAGGCCACCCACATCGAGACGGTGCCGCCCGTGGCCCCGGCCGCCACGTCGTAGCGGCTTCGGCCCGCCCTCCGGTGCGCGGATAGGGTGGTCACCCCGGCCGCGCGGCCGGGCTCCGGGTGGTGGCTCAGCTTGGCAGAGCGCTGCGTTCGGGACGCAGAGGTCGGGAGTTCAAATCTCCCCCACCCGACAACAAAAGCCCAGGTGAGAGCGCATGCGAAGGCATGCGCTCTCTCGCGCTCCGGCAGCCGTGGGCACGCCATGGGCACACTTGGATCTACAGTTGCGCCCATGGCGTCGATCTCGTTCGCCGAGCGGACGAACTCCGATGGAAGCCTGACCGTCACGGTTCGATACCGAGATGCCGCCGGCCGGCAACGGAAGAAGGCGTTCCGCGAGCCGACCGAGGCCAAGACCCGGAAGGCCGCGAAGGACTACGCATCTCGCCTCAGCGTGCAACTCGCAGACGGCGACTACATCGATCCCGGGATGGGCAAGCGGCCCTTCGGCGAGGTAGCTCGCCAGTGGCTCGACGAAGCCAACCCCGGCAAGCGCGAGAGCGCATGGGCGCGAGACGAGATCGTCATCCGGCTGCATCTCGCCCCCCTCGCGAGCACACCCATCGCCAAGGTCCAGCCCAAGGACGTCCGGGCGCTGGTGTCCCAGTGGTCCACGTCCCATGCGCCCCGGACGGTCCATCGCAACTACGGCGTCCTGCGGGCGATCTGCCGGTGGGCTGTCGGCGAGGACATGATCCGTCGATCGCCGTGCCGCGGGATCACCCTCCCGTCGAAGGGAGGGGCGCCGAGCGGCCGGGCGCTCACTCCGGAGGAGCTCGTCCGACTCGTGGACGCGATGGAACCCGAGCACGTGACCATGACGTGGCTGATGGCGCTCCTCGGTCTCCGTTGGGGCGAAGCGGCAGCAGTGCGTGTGGGCTCGATCAGGTTCGGCAATCCCTCAGAGCTCACGGTGACTGAGACGATCCAGCGCGGCGTCCGAGGGCGGAGGTTCGTCGGCCCTCCGAAGTCCGACGCCGGTCAGCGCCGCCTGACCATGCCGGCGTCGCTGTCGGAGTTGCTGGCAGCGCAGCTCACCCGCCGAGGGCTGACCGCCGCCGACGAGGGCGAGCTCGTCTTCGTGAACTCCGCCGGCGAGCTGTGGGATGCCACGAACTGGAGGCGCCGGGTCTGGCAGCCCGCCGCCATCACAGCCGGGCTCGGCCGGACGGTCGAGGTCGATGGCAAGCGCAAGTACCAGGGGATCACGCCGCACGACCTGCGGCGTACCAACGCCACGGCCATGGTCGGCGCAGACGTCGACATCAAGACGGCGCAGGTCCGCCTCGGCCACTCCGACATCCGGATGACGCTCGACGTCTACGCGCGGGCGATGGCCGAACGAGATCAGACTGCGGCGGATGCAGTCGCTGAGGCCCTCATGCCGAAGCGGGACGCCTCTGGCTGAGGGGGTCCGCTCCCCGACGCGATCAAGAACGGCGAGCAGGCATGCGAGGCGATACGGCGGCAGCTCGACGTCGAGGATCCGACTGGAGTGCCGTGAACGCAGGTTGCTTCCACGGTGCTGAACCAGTCCCTCCAGAGCCGTGCAGCAGCGGCTTGGGGCTCGCGCCGGGTGTCAGCTGCTGGCGGGCACCAGGACCTGGCCCGTGCCGGCGCAGGGCACCTCGCCTCCGCGTCGGCCGGAATGCATGGCGGTGTGCTTTGGAGCGAGTTCGTCGACGGGTAGCGCAGGGCTGTCGAGCTCGAATGTCTTCTCACAGACCGAGCACTTCATCGTGAACGACGGCATGCCGGGGCATCCTCGCGTGCAGCGACCGGGCCGTCCACCAGTCCCGGCTGCTCGTCGTGGGCTACGCCCCGGGTGGTGCGCTTGACGCCGAAGCGCCGTCGCTCACCACAGAACAGACGTCACTTGGTGCTGCAGCAGTCCCTCATACTGGCGAGCCGCTGCGAGCTCGGATGCGAACGCCGTCCAGGCTGTTGACCTTGATGGTCTCGTCGGCGCCGACGAGGTGCAGGTTCTCGCCCCTGGCCGGCTTCCGACCCTGTGCGCGCCGAACGCGAACGACCTCGATGTAGCGGTCATCACGGAGAACGAGGTCGCCGGCGCGCACGAGGCTGGCGAGGGCGACCTGGGTCTCTTTGGAGCGGGATTGCTGATCGGGCACCTCAACAGCGTGCTCGCCGCCGTGTCGGACTCGCCAACCCCGGCGCCCGGGACGCGCGGATCGGCAGTCCTCGGGTCAGGCGGAAGTCGGTTCGCCCCGCTCCCGCAGACGCTCGACGAAGGCGTCGATCTCTGTCGTCGGTACACGGGCCGATCGTCCGATGTGGACAACGTCGAGCTCACCGGCGGCGATGAGCTCGTAGGTCGTCGTGCGCCCGATGCCGAGGAGGCGGGCCGCGTCGGCGACGGTCAACAATCGGGGGACGAGCACCGACTGGGGGTCGCCGGACGCCTCGACGCTCAAATCCTGTTCGGTCGTGGACATGCGGTGCTCCTCGTGCTGATCGGTCGCCATCCGCCAACGGCGATGGCACGTCCTTCGTAACCAAGGACCCATCCCTCCTGGCCCGAGGCGTTACACGGGTGGTTCGAGTTTGAGCGTGCCGTTGCCGACCCTGCGGGTCGGGTGCCGTGGCCCGCCTACGGCGGGGTGCCGTGTGGTCCGCCGCCCAGCCGGCGTCAAGCCCCTCGCTGCGCTCGGGGCCGAGCCCTTCGGGTTGACCCCGGCCTCTGCGGCGGCGGACCGGATGCCCCGTACGGGCAAGGCCCGGCCAGCCGGTCGGGCATCGCCCCGGTGGGGGCCGGCCGTTCGGGAAGGCGGCCAGCCCCCGCCGCCCAGCAAGGGAGCCGACCATGAGCACCACCTCCAACCCCTCCGACATCGCCACCGTCGCAAACGAGAACCTGACGCCACGCACGATCGCTGTCGTCGCCTACCCCGACCCGGTCGTCGAGGCCGCGGTGGGGTCGATCCGGACTGCGAGCGATGACGCACTCATCTGGTGGACACCGTCAGTCGGTCCGACCGCCATGTTGATGGCGCACCGGTTCGCCACCTACGCAGCGGAAGGCCCCACGTCGTGGTCGCTGGCGGACCTGGCCCGGACCTTCGGCGCTGGGAACTCGGGGAACCGGATGGTGCACACGTTGGATCGGCTCGAGCGGTTCGGGATCGTCGTCCGCCGGGGCGACATCGTCGGGATCCGGCTCTGGCTACCGCCGTTGACCGCTCGCCAGCGGACCCGGTTGCCCGACTACCTCGCCTACGCCTACCCGCATTGATGCCACCGGCATGGATGGCTGACGCCGCGTGCCGGGGTGTTGCCCCGGCACGCTTCTACCCACCGGAGGGGGATCCGGGCGAGGACGCCCTGGCCATCTGCGCCGGCTGCCCGGTGCGGGTCGAGTGCGACGAGCACGCCACCGCCGCTCACGAGGTGCACGGTATCTGGGGCGGCCGACCGGAGATCGAACGTCGCCGACCCAGCCCGTCACCGCGCGATGCTCGCCGACCCGGACCCCCTCCACTGGTGGCCGATGACGATCTCGCCGAGCTCGTCGACCACTTCGACCCAACGCGACCGGCTGCCCAGCAGCTCCAGGCCCGGCTCGGCGTGAGCGTCCCCGCCGCCTACAAGGTGCTGAACCGAGCAAGACGCCTCGGGTTGATCGAGCAGCGCGGGCGAAACCTCTACGCGATCCGGTTCCGGTGAAGCCGCCAGCCATCGGGACCACGTTCGGGTGCGATCCCGGGACCTCGATCCGGTATCGGCCCGCCCCCGGTTGCGGCGTGCCGTGTCCGCCCTCCGGGCGGGTGCCGTGAGCCGCCTGCGGCGGCGTGCCGTGCTGGGCCGCCGTGCGGCTCTGTCAAGCCCCTCGCTGCGCTCGGGGCCGGGCCTCCCTGCGGTCGGTTGACAGAGCCGCTGGTCCGGCGGCCCGGAGACGCCCGTAGGGCGAAGCCGCCGAACCCGAGCACCGGAAGGACCCGGCCATGAACGCCAACGACCTGTTCTCGACGATCACTGACCAGCTCGTCGCCGACATCGAAGCCGGCGCCGGCACCTGGCGCATGCCCTGGCATGCCCTCGCCGACGTCGGCACCCCGACCAGCGTCGATCGCCGCCCCTACCGCGGCATGAACGCCATCTGGCTCCCGATGGTCGGCGCCGCGAATGGCTGGACCTCTGGCGTCTGGGCGACGTACCGCGGGTGGCAACGCCACGGCGCCCAGGTCCGACGAGGTGAGCGCGGCACGCACGTCGTGCTCTGGAAGCCAACGGCTGGTGCGAGTGACGCCGTGGCCGAGGATGAGACCGACGCCGCGCCTCGGCGCCGCCTACTCGCTCGCACCTACGTCGTGTTCGCTGCCGAGCAGGCCGACGGCACCGACGCGATCCTCGAGCGACGCGCTTCCGAGCTCGCTGACCGCGACACCCCCGAGCGCATCGAGAGCGCGGACACCTACTTCGCGGTGGTCGGCGCTCGCGTCGTGATCGGCGGCAACCGGGCGTGCTACGAGCCCGGCGGAGACACCATCCGCCTGCCCGACCTCGCCCAGTTCGACACAGCGGCGCACTTCTACGCCACCAGCGCCCATGAGCACATCCACTGGACCGGTCACCCGGAGCGGCTCGCCCGCGACCTGACCGGACGGTTCGGCTCCGACGCCTACGCCGCCGAGGAGCTCGTCGCCGAGCTCGGGGCAGCCATGTGGTGCGCGCAGGCCGGGGTCAGCGCCACGACCCGCCACGATCACGCCGCGTACCTCGCCCACTGGCTCCGAGTGCTGCGCAGCGACCCTCGCGCCCTGGTCAGCGTCGCCGCCCGAGCCCAGGCCGCGGTCGATCACCTCAACGCCCTCGCTGGCCATCCCGTCACGGCCGTGCCCGCCGCCTGACCGTCCGGCCGGACCGGACGCGAGCGGACAGGCCGGCGCAGCGAGGTGCCGTCGCCGACCCTGCGGGTCGGGTGCCGTGGGTCGTGCCGCCGCTTGCACGAACCGTAGAACGGACCGGCGTAGCGTCGAAGCCGACCGCCAGTGTCCCGTGAGGTCCGATGATGCGACGACACCCGACCGTCCCGGACGACCGGGTCGGTGCCAGCGAGGGCTACGACTGGTCCCGGTTCGGCCGCCACCGCCTCCGCACCGCCGCTGCAGTTCTGCTCGACCACCCCATCAGCCCCAGCGGCTGGGCCGCCACCGTCTGGGCCGACTCGGTCGATCCCAGCGGCTGGCGCGGGTTCCGGTGGGAACCCGGCGCCGCCGGGGGGTGGGAGTTGCCGTCGCGGTTCGTGCTCGGCGACGTCGTCGAGCTCGGCAGCGGGTCTGCGCGATGGGTCGGGGTCGTGGACGGCTACGAACCGGGCGGCTGGCTCACCCTCCGAGGGCCGTACGACGACAGGACCGCTGCCGCCGCCGACGCCGAACGCCTCCTCGCCGCCGAGCGGTTCGAGCCCGTCCCCGAGGTCCACGCCGGCATCGACGTCCGACGCCGTTGCAGGCATCGACGGATCGGCCGCCACCGGTAAGTGACCGTCGGCTGGCGCCTCGACCCAGACCGGCCACCGGACCCGACGAATCGCGCACACAGATGATCACCGGTGGTGTGCACCCGGTCCCGGGACCGTTTCCGGGACCGACACCGGGATCGACGACCGGTCTGCTGTGTCCGTGCTCAGCGTCGCGAAGCTCCGAGTCGGGCAGGAGGCGTACCAGCTCTCGGGCGTTGCGCAGTCCCTCGACGACTACTACACCGGGGCCGGGGAGGCTGCTGGCGCGTGGGTCGGTGCCGGCGCCGAGTTGCTCGGGCTGGCTGGCGAGGTCGACCCAGACGATCTGCGCGCCGTGCTGGCGGGGCTGGCGCCGGGCACGGGCGGCCTCACGCCGAACGGCGAGACGGTTCGCACCCACGTCCGGCGAGTGCCGGGGTTCGACCTCACGTTCAAAGCCCCGAAGTCGGTATCCGTCCTCTACGCGGTCAGCGATGATCCGCGAGTCCAGGCTGCGATCGTCGACGCAGGTGAGGCCGCGCTGCGAGATGCGCTGGCGTGGCTCGAGCGGGAGGCGGTGAACGTGCGGCGCGGGAGTGGCGACGAGGTCTACCTCTCCAACCTCGCAGCGAAGGACCCGGACGCTGCGGAAGCGGCGCGCGTCCGCAGCCTGCCTGCACACGGAGTGGTCGCGGCAGCCTTCCGGCACCGAACCAGCCGCGCCGGCGACCCGCTCCTGCACTGGCACACCCTGGTCGCCAACATGGCACCCGGACCCGACGGGCGTTGGACCGCCTTCGTCCACCCCGACCTGTACCGAGCAGTGCGTGCGACGGGCGAGGTGTTCCAGGCCTCCCTGCGCAGCGAGCTCACCGACAGGCTCGGCGTCGAATGGCGGCCCGGCCGCCACGTGCCGGAGATCGCCGGCGTCCCGGACGCACTGTGCGAGAAGTTCTCCAAGCGCTCCCAGCAGATCGCCGACTGGCTCGAGGCCACCGGCACCCCCGATGACCCCACAGGACGCCAAGCCGCTGTCCTCGCCACCCGCAAGGGGAAGCCCGAGGTCGAGCACGAACGCTTCGACACCGCCTGGAAGCTCGAGGCGTCCACAGCAGGCTGGGGACCGGCCGAAGCCGAGGCGCTCCTCGCCTCGAACGCGACTCCAGTCGGTGTCAGCGTGCGGCCCGCGGTCGACCAGCCGCTACCGACCATGCCGCCGGGCTGGATCGGCGACATCGGCCGCCTTCTCACCGAGTCGGACTCGACGTTCACCCGGCCGCAGCTCGCCCAGGCGGTCGCCGCGCGGCTCCCCGACGGCGCACCGTCGAGCGTCGTCGACCGCCTCGTCGCGTGTGTGCTGGCCCACCGGTCGATCGTCCCGACCGCCGCGCACGCCGAACGACGCTGGACGACCACCGAGCTCCTCGAGACGGAGCGCCGCTTCCTCGACGTCACGTGTGCGGTGGCGGGCGCACGCAGGCCCGTCCCGGCCGACATCGTCTCCGCCGTGCTCGACGCCACGCCCTCGCTCGGAGACGATCAGGCCACCGCAGTGCAGACCCTCGCCGCCGCCACCGACGGCGTGACCGTCCTGGTCGGTCCAGCCGGAACCGGGAAGACCTTCACCCTCGACACGATTCGAGCCGCCTACCAGGCTGCAGGTCAGCGGGTGATCGGCGCCGCCCCCTCAGCTCGTGCCGCCCACGAGCTCGCCACCGACGCTCGAATCCCCGCGTCGACGCTGCACCGGCTGCTTGGTTCGTGGTCCCGGGGTCGCGACCTTCCGGACGGCCGCACGCTGCTCGTGATCGACGAGGCGGCCATGGCGGGCATCCGAGAGCTCGAAGCAGCCGTCAGCACCGTCGCCCGGGCCGGAGGTCGAGTCCTGCTGGTCGGCGACCACCACCAGCTGCCCGAGGTCACCGCGGGCGGCGGCTTCGCCGCCCTCGCGACCGACCCTGCGCGCACGGTGGCCCAGCTCACCGTCAACCGACGCCAACGGCGATCGTGGGAGATCGAAGCCCTGGCTCAGCTGCGCGACGGGCACGTCGCTGCTGCGGTCGACGCGTACCGAGCTCATGACCGGGTCGTCGTCGCAGACGATCGCGCCGCCATGCTCGCCGAGGCGGTCCGACGCTGGCTCGCCGCCGAGGCCGCTGGTCACCACCCGGTGCTCATCGCTGGCACGAACTCGACCGTCGATGCTCTCAACCAGACCGTCCGTCGGACCCTGTGGGACCACGGACTGCTCGACCAGCAGGCGGGGCACTGGGGCGGGCGGGACTTCGCCATCGGCGACAAGGTCGTGCTGCGCATCAACGACTACACCGCCTCCACGACCGCCGGCGATCAAGCCCACGTCCTGAACGGCCAGACGGCCGATGTGATCGCTGGCACCGACGCCGGGGTCGTCGTCCGCCTCCACCACGATCAGACCGACATCCACCTCGGACGGCGCTACCTCGAGGCCGGCGGCCTCGACCATGCGTACGCCCTGACGGCGCACCGCGCGCAGGGCGGTACGTGGGACCTCGCCATCGCCGTCGGCGCCGACGGCCTCTACCGGGAGGCCGGCTACCTCGTCCTGTCCCGAGGTCGCCACGAGAACTGGCTGGTCCTCACCCGCCCCGAAGCCGACCAGCTGGACGCCGAGCTCGATCGTCACGACAGCACCCTCGAGCTTCCCGGGGAGCGCGCGGATGTCGACGAGGACCTCCACCGGCGGCTCGGCACCTCTCGCGCCAAGCAGCTCGCCCTTGTCGCCGATCCCCACGCCGACGCGGTCGCCGCGCTCGCCGACACCCTCGATCTCGCGGCGCTGAGCGATCGTGCCGTCCGCGCTCGCCAGGCCGAGCATCGCGCCGAACGCCTCGTCGGCCCCGAACCGACTGATGAGCTCGCCCGGATGGATCGGGCCATCGACACCGCGAGCCACGCTGTTGTTGGCGCGACGGTCAAGGCACTCGACCGCCGGAACATCGGCGTCATCACCGGCATCGACGATGACGCCGGAACGGTACGAGTCCTTTTCGTCGCCACCGACGGTCGCGAGGCCGAACGCAACCTCGCCTGGGGCGACATCGAGGTGATGGAGCCCAGGGCCGCCAGGTCGCTGTCGCCGGCCGCCCGGCAGACGCTCGAGGACGCGATCGAACCGCTGCGTCGAAGGGAGCAGCGCGGGGAGGCTGTGCTCGCCGACTGTGGTGTGGAGCCCGGAGAGAGGATCCTCTACGAGCGCGCTGCTCACCTCGCCGCCAGCCGGGCGAGCGCTGCCCTCACGGCCTCGCCGCCACCGTGGCTCAGCGAACGGCTCGGCCCTCGCCCTGCCCGACCTGCCGCCGCGCAGGTCTGGGACGACGCCGTTCTGCACGTCGCCACCTACCGCGCCCGCCACGGCGTCACGGACGCGCTGACCCCCCTCGGCCCGGTGCCATCGCAGCGGGCTGCGGCGACGGAGTGGGACCTGGTCCACTCCCGCCTTGCGGCAGCAAGGGTCTGGATCGACGCCCACGAGCCAGCATCCCTCGGCGGAGCGGCACGGGTGCGGTCGCTCCCGGAGCTCGAGCAGCGCGAGCACGAGCTCGATGCAATCTTGTCGACGGCCCCCGCCGATCAGCGCGGCCTCATCGCACGGCTCCGCGCCGAGGGGACCCTGCCGTACGACGACGTCGGCGAGCTCCTCACCGATGCGCTCGCCGCGCAGGACGACCGCCGCCGATGGATCCTCGAGCACTGGCCCCACATCGTTGAGTACGCGCAGGTGCGCAGCGCGAGCACCTCGGCAACGCCGCCCGAAGAGGTGCAGATCGAGCTCCCACTCGACCTCGGGTGAACGGAGATCCGGCACCAGCCGAGATGCACGCTGCGCTCCGATGGGAAGACCGGAGGCGGAGGGGTCTACGCCTCGCCCACGAGGTCCAGGCGCGGCGACGGGAACCCTCGTCGGGGAGCGGGGTGAGGCCAGTGGTGGCCGGCGTTGTAGCGGTCCGCGGCGGCCAGCACCCACCTCCGAACAGCGGCTTGCAGCTCTCGATCGATCGGTCCGCTGCTGCGGTCGAGCAGGGCCGCCAGGGCCGTCCGGAGCGGATCGGGGTCGGCCCAGTCCGGTTCGCCGGTCCGGAGAGATTCCTCGAGGGCATCCCAGACCGTGAACCCAGGCCGGATGCCGCGACGGAGGTGATCGACGCTGGCCACCAGGTCGAGCAGCCAGGTGCCACCGACGGCGGTCGTCTCTTCGTTCTGGTCGGTATCGCCGAACGGGTTGGTGGTCATGGCCGGGATGGCTCCAAGAGGCTCGCTTCGGGTCCGCGCAGGACGTCGAGCAGGCGGGTGGGGTCAGCTTCGGCGGATGCGCCTGCTGGGGGCAGTGTCGCCAGGAGGACCGAGGCGTCAGTCTCGTCGCCAGCCGGGGCGATCGTGGCGAGTGGCATCGGGTGCTCCCAGGCGTTGATCGCTGCTCGAGCGATGCCGAGGTCGGTGGCGAGGGCTGCGATGTGTTCGATGTCGTGGTCGCAGCGGGCATCGAGGGTGTCGAGGACGAGGTCCTCGGACACGCCAGCGCTGTGGAGCGCAGCGGCGGCTTGGGCGGGCGAGAGCCCGTATGCCTCGGAGGCGGCGGCGAGCTGATCGCCGGTGGCGCCGGAGCGGGCGGCCGTCGGAAGACCGAGGTCGGGGTCGTCGATGCCGACCACGAGTCCGGCGGCAAACGCGTCCAGGCTGGGGGCGTGTGCGACGAGGTGGGCGGCGACGACGTGGGGCCTGTGACCGGCGCTCGACATGGTTCCGGCCGCCAGCTCCCAAAGGTGGGGGTCGTCGGGGAGCGTGCGCAGGACGTCTCGAGGCCGGGCTGCCATGACCTCGATGGGGGTGCAGCCGCTGTCGCGCATCTCCTGTGCGGTGGCACCGAGTGCGGCGGCAGCAGGAAGGCGGGGCAGGCCCCAGCGGGTTCGGAGGACGTCGATGGCGTCAGGCATGGGGACACCCACGGTGGGGAGGAGCTCTGCCGCTGCCCGAGCGTCGATCCCTTCGGCGTGGAGGACGGCGACGGTGGCGGCCGGCGTGAGGCCGGCTGAACCGAGGATCTCGACGAGGTCGGCGGTGGCGGCGTGATCGATGCGCCGGCGGTCTGGTTCGTCGAGCTGATGGCCGATCAGCGCGGTGAGCTCGGTTCGGGTGTAGTCGCCGCTGTCGGCGAGCTCGGTGACGATCTCGTCGAGGCGGACGGGGTCAGCGATGAGCAGGGCTCGGACAGCGCGGTGGCCAGCGAGCTCGGCCGCGCTTCGAGCCTCGTCGACGGTGCGGGTGAGCGGGAGCCGTTCGAGGACGCCGGTTGGGCCGGCGTGGACAGCCGGCATCCACCGGCCGCCCGGCCCTGGGATCACGTACACGGTGACGGCGTCGTCCAGGCGGCGCATCTCGCCTGCGGTCCGTCCTCGGCCAGCCATCGCCTCCCATCCCCGGACGGTGCCCGCAGGGGACGCCGCGACGGGGTCGGGCGTCGGGGAGAGGGCTGGGTAGCGGCCTCGGACCGTTGCGACCGCAGCGGTGCGAGCGGCGTCGAGGTCGGCGGCGGTACCGGTGGTCAGGATGCCGTGACCGGTGCGGGAGGCGACGTCCTCGAGCCTCCACCGGCACTCGGTACCGGACTCGACGGCGACGAGGTAGGCGGTCTTGTTCAACCGCAGGTAGGCGCCGGTGCCGCTGGCCTCCTCACCGCGACTCGCCCACTCGGCGGGCGTGTAGGGGCCGACGGTGACCCACCGGCCGACGGGGAGCTGCTCGAGCGAAGCGGCAGGGAGGCGGTGTCGCCGACCGGCCGGCACGACCCGGTCATCGACGATCGTCATCCGTGGCAGGGGAGAGGCGACCAGGTCGACGCCGCTGGCCACCCCCAGCCCTGCGATCAGCTTGCGGGCCGGCTCCAGCACGTCGATGAGGCGTTCCCACCGCTCTCGAGGAGGCCAGCCCGACGGGTCCACCGTCGGTGGCTCCACACCGGGAGCGTGGCCCACCCGATCGGCGACGAGCCACGCCACCTGTTCGGCCAGCGGCCCTTCGACCGCCGGTCGCCTGGCCCGAGGAAGCCGGCTCGCGGCGTCGACCAGGACCCGGTGCGGGTCGTCGAGCTTGGGGAGCCGTCCGCGCACCGTTGCCGTGGCGACCCGTCGGACGATGCGCAGGAAGTCGTCTGTTCCCTCCGCTCCGACGAGGGTGCCGGGCAGATCGACCGGGACGAGGGCGTCGGGGGCCGGGCGCCGGGCGAGCTGGTCGATGGAGAACACGGGCCTCCACTCCCACCGTTCGACTGCCGCTCGAGTGGGTCGAGTGCCTCCGAGGTAGGGGTCGGGTTCGGTACCGCCGGTCGTGACCGGGACCCGCACGGGATAGCCGTGCTCGCCGGCCCGCACCGCGCAGCCGTGGTCCGGTTCGCCGGAGGGCACCAGACGCCATGTCTCGGTCCCGGCGACCGGTCCGTTGGCGCCGTAGGAGGCCAGCAGCGCCTGGTTGCGCGGCGAGTAGTCCAGCCACGACTGCGAATCGACCAGCACCCGGCCCCACGCCTCCGGCGCCACGAGCGTTGAGGTGGACCACCGATCGAGGTGCGAAGCCATCTCGGCGAACGTGGCGAACGAGATCCGCTGGGACTGGCGTGCCATCCCGGCACGATCCGCAACCGAGGTCCCGGGCCTGGTCCCGGCGTCGATCCCGAGGTCAGTCCCGACCGGTGCCGTGCCCGGAGACCTGGGCGGTGGGCGGGCAGGTCGGGTCGCAGAACATCACGGTTCGGGCCCCGAACCCGGCGCTGCGACCGGAGCCGACCGGTAGCCGCGCTCCGCACCGCTCGCAACGTCCCGCCACCCGGGTTGCGGTACCGGGAACAGGGTCGTCGAGGCCGAGATCGAGCTGGTCCTGCTCGGCGCTCACCGACCCCGTCCGCGCGCTCACCCGAGTGCGCGGCAGCTTGGACGGGCTGCCGGGTCCGCCGTGCGGGCCGGGCAGGCTGGCCAGCGATTCTGCGATCGCGGCCTGATCGATGGTCGGCTCCGGGTCCGGTCGGGAGCCACCCTCCTCGACCGGGCAGGTGTCGGCGGCAGGGGCAGGCCTCGGGTGTCCGTCGTCACCGGCGGGGACCAGGGCCGACAGATCGTGGTCTTCCCACCAGCGGACGAGGCGGAGGTGGATCGGGGGCAAGGTTCCATGCAGGAGGACGGCCTCCTGGCGGCGCATCTGTCGGATGACGTGGGCCGGGAGCAGGTCCTCGCGCTGCGGGTGCTCGGAGATGGTCTTGCGCCCGCCCCGGGTGTCGGCTGACCAGCTCCGCTGGGCGATGTGCGCAGTGCCGCCGACCCGGGACACGTAGTCGAGGGTCGCCGGGTCGTCGGTGCCGGCGAAGATGACCTTTGAACGGTGGCCACCGAGAACTGCATCGGCGAGGGTTCCGTAGCGGTGGGTGATCTGGGCCTTTGACTGCCAGCCGGTCACGAACATCCCGCCCAACCCGGCGATGGTCGACACCTCCTCGGGAAGCCACTGCAGCTCGAGCTGGCCGGCCTCGTCGATGACGATCAGCAGAGGTTTGTCGAGCCGCCGACCGGCGATGTCCCAGGCGTGGATCTGCTCGCGCAGGTCGCCGAGCAGGCCGCCGAGCACGGGGGCGAGCCGATCGAACTCGGTCGAGGGTGCAGCCAGGTACAGCGTGTTGCATCGGCATGCTTCCCCGGACATCAACCATTCCAGGTCCACGTAGCGTGGGCGGTGGTTCGGGAGCTCGTCAGACCAGTAGAAGGCTCTCGGATCGAGCGACGCCGAGTGGGCCACGGCGGGCTCGGTCCACGCCTCGAACGCCAGCCGGGCGGTGGCGTAGATCGACGCCCGGATCTTGGGGTCCTCGCCCTCGAAGGCCATGAGCTTGGTCAGTGCGTCCCGGGCCAGGAGACGGACCTCCAGGGGCTGCTCGTCGGCCAGGCCGCGCCGTACCAGGTCGTTGACGAGCGGGTCGCGGATGCCCACGTGGAGGTAGGCCCACGAGGCCAGCCGGCCGATCGTCAGCACCGTCGGCTTCTGGCCTGGCGGTGGCCCGATGAGCTGCGACAATCCCGCCAGCGACATGTATGCCGAGGTGAGGGTCTCGCCGTGTGACTTCCAGTAGTCGCCGCCCGTGACGCCGTTGCGCGGGATCGCCTGCGCCAGTGCCCGCCCGGCCCGTCGTGCCCCCGATGTGCTGGTCACCTCCCGCAACGGCGTCCACCGTGCCGTCGGGAGCCTGGTGACCCCGCCCGGGTCGAAGACCGCCAGGTCGCCCCGTGCAGCCCGGGCGGCGGCGGTGGCGTCGTAGAGGTCTCGCTTCACGGACAGCGCCACCACCGGCCCGTCCCACCCGATGATCCCGGCGGACGCCAGCACCGTCTTGCCGGAACGGGTCGGGCCGATCAACGCCACCGATCCCCGGTCCCCCTGCTCGCGGAGCGCTCGGCGTCCTCGAGCGGGGTGCCGCTCCCGGTCCTCGGTCGCGAGCAGCGGTCCACGTCGGGCCAGCTGCCCGAGCAGCAACCGGCCCGTCGGTGCCACCGTCGTCGGCACCACCAGCGGTCCAACGTCCCGAACGGTCGCGACGCGGGCGTCGGCGAGGACCCCGAACGTCGAGTGCGCGGGTGACCACGCTCGTCGCCACGCCACCATCCCGCCGGCGATGACCCCGCCGAGAGCGATCGTCACGAGGAACGTGCACGACCAGTACACGATCGGGCCCGGGACCCCGGTCGCATGGTCGCCCCAGGCCGCGGCCGGATCGTTTGGCGAGGACGCCAGCCGTCCGGCGACTTCCAGCCAGCCTCCGACCGAACCTGAGACCCGCCCGCCCGTCAGTCGCGTGGCCACCCATGCCCCGGCCCCGACCACGCCCGCGATTGCGGTTGCGGTCGCACCCAAGGCAGCGACGGCCACCTCGAAACCGCTCCCGACGGGCTCGCGCCCCGATCCCTGACCCGGCATCAGACGCGGATCCGCTGGGGTCCGGGCGTGCCCGCCCGGTCCCACGCGGACATCGGGACCACGACGGGGACGAGCTCCGGGCCCGACTCCGGGACCGGTCCTCCAGACGATCGGTCCGACACGTCCACCGATCGAAGGAACGCACCGTGAAGCCGTACCGCCAGCTCGACACCGCCTACCAGCTGATCCGCCAGCGCCATGCCCGTCGGCCCATCCATGGGCTCGGCGACCTCGACGAGATCGTCGGCACCATCCGAACCGACACCCCCGACTCCGAGAGGTCGGACCAGGCCCTTCGGAACCTGCTCGCCATCGGCCGGACCGTCCCGGACGCGAGCACGGTGGCGCTGCACGCCCTCGCCCCGGCCCTCGCGTACCGGATCTCCCGGACGGCCACCGTCGAGTACCACCAGGACGCGCTCACAGAGCTCGCGCTCGTCATCCTCGACAGCGATACCGATGGCTCGCGCCTGGCCCACCGGCTCGTCAACCGCACCCACAGCCGTGTCTGGCGCACCGCTCGGACCGACCGGGTCGGGGGCGGATCGAACCCCGTGGAGATCGTGCCTCGGGAGCCCCACCGCCTCGTCCTGATCCAGGAGCTCCTCGAGGTAGCGGCGAGCGAGGACAGGGTCGCGGATGTGGCCACCGCTCGCGTCTCGCTCGAACGCTTCCAAGCTGCGATCGTGGACGCCATCGCACGAGGCGTCGTTCCGGACCAGGTCTGGGACGCCTACCGGCGAAGCCGACTGCGGGCCGCAGGCATCACCGAGCCCACGACGACCACCAGCCAGGAACGCGTGCTCGCCCACCGGGCAGGCCGCCGGCTCTGCCCGTTCGTCGATGCGCACCTCGCCGTCCACGCTGCATGACCCACGGGCCACCCGGGCCCGCGTTGCGCAGCTCGACGCTCGAGATCAGCGGAAGTCGAGCGCCGGAAGGGAGTCGACGATCTCGACCGTGCGTAGCGAGACGGTGACCACGCGCTTGATCAGATCGAGGATGTAGCGCGGGTCGCCCCGCTCTAGCCCCCACTGGTTCGGGTCGTTGACGATCCCCGATGCCTTGTCCGTCTTGACGTAGTAGCGATCGATGATCCAGTCGATGCCGGAACGGGTGCCGAGCACGTAGTCGTGAGCCCGCAGCGGGATCCCGGAGAGGGTGAGGTGTGGGTTGTAGACGAGTCGCGTCTTGTCGACCACCTTCGTCCCGGTCTCCGCGTCGGGGACCTTCAGGTAGGACATCTTCTTCGTCCCGACGAGCAGCACGCTCGGGTCGGCGTCGGGGTCGGCGCCGTCCGCCCACTCCTCGTTGAGGGGGTACGGCTCGACCGTCTCGTAGCCGACGTGGAGCTCCAAGAGCTCGTAGCCCGCCGCGGCGAAGGCGTCGAAGTCGGCGCGGGACTCGACCAGCGGGACCCGGGGTGCCTCCTTCTTGAGGTTCGTCTCGAAGGTCGACCGGAAGTCGGGCGAGTGCAGGACGCCGTAGACGTAGTGGAAGACGTCGTCGTCGCTGATGTCGGAACCGAGAGCGTCACGGAACCGCGCGACACCGACCGGATTGAGGTTCGAAACCCGGCCAGACGTCTTGGAGTCGAACAGCGTGCCGGCTGCGTCGGCGTCCCCGTACCTCCAACGGGCGAAGTACACCGTGCCGCTGCTTGCGCCGAGTAGGTGCATCTGCGGGATGCCATCCGAAGCAAGGCAGCCGAACGGCACTGAGGTTCCGGTACCGACGACACTGAAGCCGACGTTGGTGCCTCCCGTGGGTAGCAGCCGCGGGAGCTGGTACCGACGGTTGTTCAAGCGTGCGTCGAACACGACGTGCTGCGCCATGAAGGGGCGGTATACGCCCGTTCGCGAGGCACCAGGATCGAAGTCGTACCGATCGCCGCGTGCGATGGCTTGGAAGTCACCTTGGTCCCAACTGAAGCGGGTCGGGTCCCTGTTCACAAGGGCGCTGGCACGTTCCGCGCGCTGCTGCTGGGTGCCATCCAAACGTTCTGAAGCGATGGAGCTCGCTTGCTCGTTGAAGAAGTCGATCATCGATCGAACGTTCCTCTCGAGCTGTGCCTTCGACGAGTTGTAGACCCAGGCATCTCGGCTTGTCGAGAGCCCTAACGAGCGCAGAGTGAAGATCGCCGTTGAATCCCCGGCGAGCGGCACGAGGCTGTCGAATCGTGGGTCCCGTTGACTGATCCAGTCGGCGGCCTCGGTCGGTGTAACGCTTCGCCACGGAACGGAACTGACGCTCGACCTCCCTACGATCTCTAGCTTGTCCTCCGCTGTGAGGTAGTCGCCGACGTCGCGGTAGTGAATCTGCGCGCCGCTGGCGGGAACATCGCCCGGCTGTTTGACGAGCAAGGTGATGGCGACGGAGCTCCGGCTGCCCTGGCCGAAGACCTTGCCGCCTTCCTTCCGGGAGAGCTCTCCGCTCGTGCGCTGGTTGCCGCGGAGGTTGAAGACGTAGATGTGGTGGAACTCGTCTGCGAGGCAGCGTCGGATCCCGTCGGCCGAATTGCCATCGAGCCAACCGCCGTTGGTCACGAACCCCACGATCCCGCCGTTGGGTGACGTCTGCAGACGGTCGCTCGCCCAGCGGATGGCTCGGATGTAGGAGTCGTACAGCTTGGACTTCAGGGTGGCAGTCGACCTCGCTGCGTACGTCCGCTCGATGCTCTTGTCCAGCGTCGGGTACTTCACGTTCTGGTTGTCGTCATTCTGGCTGCCCTGGCCGACCGAGTAGGGAGGGTTGCCGACGATGACCCGGATGTCGAGGCCCTTCTGTCGATCCGCCCTCGCGTTGTTGCGGGGGAAGAAGACCTCGTCCATGGGGTCGCCCTCCTCGCTCAGCTGGAAGGTGTCGGTGAGGACGATGCCGTCAAAGGGTTGGTAGTCGCCGCCCGACAGGGTCTCGTAGACGGTCTCGATGTTGATCGCAGCGATGTAGTACGCCAGCAGCATCAGCTCGTTGGCGTGGAGCTCCGAGCGGTACTTGCGCTCCAGGTCGTTGCGCTTGATCAGACCGGACTGGAGCATGCGGGCGATGAAGGTCCCGGTGCCGGTGAAGGGGTCGAGGACGTGGACGCCCTCGTCCGAGAGCGAAGCGCCGTTGAAGTGGAGGCGGAGCAGGTCGTCGACGGCACGGTTGATGAAGTCGACGATCTCGATCGGCGTGTAGACGATGCCGAGCGACTCGGCGGTCTTGGGGAGCGCCTTCTTGAAGAACTTCTCGTACAGCTCGGTGATGACCCGCTGGCGGCCCTCGGCGGTGTCGATGCCGCCCACGAGCATGCGGATGTGGTTGTAGAAGCCCTCGAGCGTTGCCGTCTCGCTCTGGAGGTTGGCGGCGTCGAGGGTGTCGATCATCCCCTGCATCACCTGCGACACAGGGTTGCGGTGGGTGAAGTCGTCGCCACCGAACAGCGCCTCGAACACGGGGCGCGTGATGAGGTGCTGGGAGAGCATGCCGATCGCGTCGTCGCGGGTCACCCCGTCGTTGAGGTTGTGCTGGAGCGCAGCGAGGAACTCGTCGAATCGGGTGACGGCATCGGGGTTCTGCTCTGGGTGGTCGAGTAACCCGCGGATCCGACTTTCTTGGGCGGCAGCGATGCGGGAGATGTCGGCGGCCCAGGTCTCCATGTAGCGCCGGTCGCCGACCTTCTCGACGATGCGGGCGTAGAGAGCGTCGCACCACTCGCCCAGGTCGGGGAGGTCGAGGGTGCCCTGCTCGTAGTCCTCGGTCGTCGTGGTGACGCCGGGGTCATCGGGGTCGTCGCCGCCGGCAACGCCGATGCCGATGACCCCGATCTTCGAGGATCGCTTGTTGATGTCGATCTTGTTGATCTCGGCGGCGAGGCGTTCGTCGTGGGAGCGCAGGGCCTGCAGGACTTGCCAGACCACCTGGTACTTCTTGTTGTCCCGCAACGCCTCTTCGGGAGCGACGCCGGCGGGCACGCCGATCGGCAGGATGACGTAGCCGAACTCTTTGTCCGGTGACAGCCGCATCACACGACCGACGGCCTGGACGACGTCGACGATGCTCTTGCGTGGGTTGAGGAACAACACGGCGTCGAGGGCGGGGACGTCGACGCCCTCAGTGAGGCACTTGGCGTTGGACAGGACGCGGGCGACGCGTTGGCCGGGCGGCTCCTCCAGCCAGGCGATGGCCTCCGAGCGGACCTTGACGTTGTCGGACCCGTCGACGTGGGCGGTCTCGATGCGCACGGCGTTCGGGTCGGCGCGATCCTCGAGCACGGAGTCCACGATCTGTTCGAACGCAGTGGCGAACCGCTTGGATTGCTTGATCGTGGATGAGAACGCCACCGCCCGGCGCATCGGGACGTTGTCGCCGTCGAACTGGGGGCCGCGCTTGGACAGGCCGTGCCAGCAGCCCACGATGCGAGCGACGTCGTCGAGGGCCAGCTCGCCGTCGGCGGCGATGGCGAGCTGCCGCTGGAACGCCGCCGACACCGCGTCCTCGTTCACAGCCAGGACCAGCACCTTGTAGTCGGTGAGGAGTCCGTCGGCGACGGCCTCGCCGAAGGGGAGCTCGTGGAACACCGGTCCGAAGGTGGCCTCGTCGTCCATCGACGCCACGACCACGTCGGACTGGCGGGCCTTGGCCTTGGTCTGGTCGCCGTACACCCGAGGTGTCGCTGTCATGTAGAGCCGATGGGCAGCCCGTATGCAAGCGTTGTCGTGGACCTTGGTGAACGCCGAGCGGTCGTCCACTTCCTTGAAGGCGCCAGTGGTCCGGTGGGCCTCGTCACAGACCACCAGGTCGAACTCGTCGAGTCCCTTGGACTGGGCGTCGGTGATCACGTCGATGGACTGATAGGTGGAGAACACCACCTGCATGTGCGACGGGTCTGACCGGGCCGTCATCGCCTGCAGGAGCGCGCCGGCGTCGGTCGAGGCGGGGAAGGCGAGGTCGTTGACGCTCATGTCCTCGTCGTTGCCCCGCACCCCAGCCTTCGTGTCCGAGCACACCGCGTACGTGTGGAGGGGGACCTCCGCCTCGTTGGCCCACGACAGCACGGCCTGCGACAAGAGGTTGATCGACGGGACCAGGAAGAGCACCGACCCGCCGGCGCCGACCATCTGCTCGGTCAGACGCAGCGACGTGAACGTCTTGCCAGTGCCGCAGGCCATGACCAGCTGGCCCCGGTCGTGGATGTCGAAGCCGTCGCGGACGGCGACGATCGCCTTCTCCTGATGCGGGCGGAGGCGCTTGGGCTCGCGAAGTCGGAGCTGTGCGGGCTTGTCGATCCGGAAGTCGTCCCAGCTGACCCGGGAGAGTTCGAAGTCGTCCACCTGCCAGAGCCGGGCCTGCTTCCCGTGGCGGTCGAGCAGGTTGGCAGTGACCTTGGACGACACCGTGCCCGCCGTCGACACGACCAGGCCGCCGTCGAACTCGGCCTGGCCCAGCATGCCGGAGAAGGTCGAGACGTGGCCCCATTGGAGCGTGGCGTCGGGCGAGTAGAACTTGCACTGGATCGCCCACAGGCGTTCTGTGCCGGCCTCGCGTGCGACGAGGTCCACCCCCGTGTCGGTGCGCCCGTCACGTCCTGGCCAGTCCATCCACGACCAGACCTCGTCGAACTGGCTCCGCCAGTAGGGGTCGGCCCGGAAGAACGCCTCGCAGAACTCCTCGAACCGACGGCCCTTCGCCGCCCTGGTCTTCGCCGACTCCTCGAACTGCTCCAGCAACTGACGAAACGTCGTCAAGCGGTCCCACCACCTCGTTGTGCGCTATCCGGACCGAGTGTAAGTCCGCACCCACTGCAGGCTTGGCTGGGGCGAGCGGACCTGTGGCATGAGACGATGCGGCCATGGCGGTGGCGGCGGCCAGCGCGCGGATGTCGCGCCGACAGATCTTGGTGACCGTGGCCGTCAGCGCCGCCGTGTGGCTGCTGTTCTCGTCGACCTGGCCGATGCTCCCGGTTCGGCTACTGGTCACGTTGGTGCACGAGGCGGGTCACGCCGTGACCATCCAGCTCCTCGGCGGGGATGTGAGCTTCGTGATCGTCAACGAGCACGGGGGAGGCCTGACGTCCGGGCGCCTGCGAACACCCGATTCGGCGACGGCGCGGGTGCTCGTCTCCTCAGCGGGCTATCTCGGCACCGCCGTGGTCGGCGCGCTCCTGCTCGAGGGAGCGACGAGGCTGCGTCGGGGCCGGGTCGCCGCCATCGTGCTGGCCGTACTCGTCGCCGCGATCGGGTTTGCATGGGTGCCATGGCGGGTGGAGCCGGACGCCTTCTCTGCTGCAGCGACGGGATCGAGCAGTGGTGACGGGCGGTTCACTGTGTTGGTCTGCGCCGTCGCTGTGCTCTTGCTCGTCGGCCTCGCTGCGCAGCCGATGGTCCGGCTGCGCACCGGGATGATCGCCGCGCTGGCGACCACGTTCTGCCTGGCGAGCGTCGATGATCTCCGGCGGGTCCTGGACCTCTCGGCACGCGGCGGTCACTCCGACGCGGCCAACGCGGCGAGCGCCACGTCGCTGTCCTCATGGATGTGGGCGGCGATCTGGCTGGTGCTCGGAGGTGCCGCATGTGCGGTTGGAGTCTGGGCCGCGCTCAGCAAGGACGACCAGCAGGAATCGCCGGCGACTCCTCTCGAGGTGGGGTAGCCCCGCCGCGAGGCCCGTGCTGCGCGCACAGCTTTCGTTGTGGTCATCGAGTCGGCCGGGTACTGTCGCCTCCAGACGACAGGAGGCGGCACATGGGGAAGGTCCAGCACTTCGCACAGGCGGTCGCTGAGGCCGCCCTCTTGCTGCGGGAGCCGGAGCCGAGCTGGGACGCCGTTGTAGACCAGCTGTACGAGCCGGTGCGTTGGTTGCACGGGCTGACCGAATCCGAGAAGCAGTCCATCGAACCGTTTCTCATCTCCAGTGCGCTCGAGGCGGTGACGGCGTCGTGGTTGGCGTTGTCCGACCAGAATCGTCGCGACGCCCGGCTCGCCGTGGAACGGCTCCGCCAGAGTCTCAACGACATCGCTGCCGCTGAGGAGGTGGGTGACACGCGGGACCCGGCCGAGATCGTCTCTTGGATCGCTGCCATGCTCGGCTTCGCCTCGGCGCAGCGCGTCGGCGAGGCCGCAGGCGTGTCGGCTCGCACCTGGCAACGTTGGATCGCTCGGGACAAGCCTCCCAGCGGCGAGCAGGCCGAGCGTTTGCGGGCCACGGCGCAGGTTCTCGCCCACCTTCGGCACGCGTTCACGCCCGCCGGTTGCCTGGCGTGGCTCGAGCGTCCTCATCCGATGCTCGACGATGAGGTGCCGAAGGACGTGCTGAACGACCCCACCCGGGTTCGTGAGGTCATCGACGTCGCAGCAGGCAGCCGGGTCCAGTCCGCTGCATGATCGGCTATCGGGTGTCGGCCTACGACACCCCGTGCCCGCCGTCGCCCTCACGACGTACCGGCCGCTGGGGCGTCGCCGCCGGCGAGGTCGTCAACTACTGGTCGATGCATCCGTATGCGGCATGGGCGGAGCTGTACCGCTTCGACGGCATCGACGAGGGCAGCGTCCGATCGATCTCCCAGCGGCTCTGGATCGGTCGCTTCGACCACGTCGACGTCGTGGACCTCACCGGCCCTGACGCTGCCGACTGGGGACTCCGCCCCGATGACCTGGTCGACGACGACTGGTCCGCGTGCCATCTCGCTGCCGAACGGCTGACGACCGCCGGCGTCAGCGCGATTCGAGCGCCATCAGCGGCGCTGCCGGGCGCCGACAACCTGGTGCTCTTCGGGCAGCGCATCGCCATCGAGTTCGACGCCGTCGTCGACGACCCGGAGATCGAGATCCCGTGCGTGGTGGCAGCTGACGCCACTTGCGGAGTGCCCGACGCCCTGCGAGGCATGCGACGACGCAGCGAACCGTGGACGGCTCGCCAGGGTGTGGATCAGTTGCTCCCGACGCCCTTGCCGCTGTACTGACGTTCCGTGCGCTCTCGGGAGAAGCGCCGATAGGTCGCGCACCAGGACGACGGACAACCGGATTCTTCAGCGCCCGTTCGGTGCGCTGACGTCCCAGGTTTCGTCGACCCTCAGACCTTTCGGCCGACGATCTCGCCGAGGTGCCAACGTTGCCGATGAGGTGACCAGGCGACGGCTACGCCGTCGCCCGATCCGCTTCCGCCTGCAGGCGGGCGTGCACACCCTCGATGAGCGAGCGCACGACGAGCTCGAAGTCCTCGTCCTCGTCGCGGTCGAGGTCGAACGCGAGGCGTGCGTTGGGGACCCAGGTCAATGCAGCTTCCTCTGGTAGCTGCATTCCCCTGATCAGCAGCTCCTCGTCGACGATGCCGGTGATGGCGAGGCTGGTGGCGACGGCGCCGCGCAGCGCAGCGTGCAGGGGAAGTCCTGACTGGTTCCAGAGGTTCATCCACCGCTCGGTGATGGGGAGCACGTTCGTGGACCAGATCTGGTGACCGCGTCGCAGGTCGCTGACCGCAGGGTGTGAGAGCGACATTGCTCGCATGGTGCGGGCCATTTGCCAGAGGTCTTCGAGCCAGTCGCCCGTCGGTGCGGGGAGCGCATGCTCGGTGACCACGGCGTCGACGAGCAGGGCGATGAGGCCGCGCTTGTCGTCGACGTGGCGGTAGAGCGCGGTCGACGTGACGCCGAGCTCGTCGGCGACGGCACGCATGGTGAAGCCTTCGGCGCCGTCGCGGTCGGCCACGCGCAGCGCGGCGGCCGTGATGCGCTCAAGATCGAGATCAGCCATCGATTTCCCCTGTCCGTTTCGCACCTCTTGACATGATCATACACCTTCTGGTTATCGTTGATAACTACGGAGTGAGTTGCCATAACGGCGACTGCACGGGGAACCAACTCAGGGGGAGCACCTCGATGTACAGCGCGCTCGGGTCCAAGGACCCGTCCTTCGGCGAGCCTTTCCTCGATGTCGACGAGTGGAGGGACGATCCCACGCGGCACCGCTACGTGCACGGTGGCTTCGCCGACTCCGACACCCGGTTCTCCTTCTACTTCCCGCCGGCCGAGCGGTACGAGGGGCGGTTCTTCCACCCGGTGATGCCGATGTCGGGCATCGAGGTCCTGGGCACGATGGGCTTCCTCTACGGCATCGCCGGCTCGATTGAGTTCGCCACGGACAGCGGCGCGTACCTGGTGGAGTCGAACCTCGGTCGCACGAACCCGTTTCCGGGCGAGGACTGGTCGCTGGCCGGCTACCGGGCGAGCGCGGCGGTCGCCCGCCTTGGACGGGAACTGGCGGCCGAGATGTACGGCGCCCACCGTCCCTACGGCTACCTGTACGGCGGCAGCGGCGGCTCGCTGAAGACCCTTGCCGGCTTCGAGGGTGCCCCTGACGTGTGGGACGGGGCCGTGCCCTTCGTGATGGGCATCCCCCAGAGCATGCCCAACACGTTCTCGAGCCAGGCGCTCGCGATCCGTGTGCTGCGGGACAAGTTCCCTCAGATCGTCGATGCGATCGAGCCCGGCGGCAGCGGTGACATGTACGAGGGCCTCACCGTCGAGGAGCGCCAGGTCCTGGCTGAGATCACGCGGCTCGGGTTCCCCCCGCAGTCGTGGTTCGACGTCGAACGGCTGGCCCAGGGGTACACCGGCGTGTGGGCGGTTCTCGCCGACAACATCTTGAAGTTCGATCCCGGGTACTTCGAGGACTTCTGGACCGTGCCGGGCTACCTCGGCTACGACGCGCCGCAGTCCTTCCTTGACGCACGCGTGCAGCAGAAGGCGACGATCACCCAGGTGATCTTCGGCGAGGAGGCCCAGCAGATGGGTCTGCCCCTGCCGATGGCGATGCCGAGGGGCACGACGACCGAGTTGCCCGCTGCGCTGCGGCTGTCGGAGCGGATCGACCGTACCGCTTTGGGTGCCACGGTGGAGATGCTGACCGGGAAGGGCGCCGGGCATGCGATGTACCTCACGGGCGTGCGCGACGACATCGTCATCGTCGGCATGGGTGAAGCGCACTTCGAGGAGCTCGGCGAGGTGGCCGTCGGTGACGAGGTCGTCGTCGACAACTCGGTCTACCTCGCGTTCCAGACGATGCACCGCCATCAGGTCGACCCGGACTTCGAGCCGTGGCAGCAGTTCACCGAGGGCGGCCAGCCCATCTATCCGCAGCGGCCCCGCAAGATCGGCCCGATCATGGCCCGGCAGGGGGCGGGCGTCAGTCAGTCGGGCCGGTTCGCCGGGAAGATGATCGTGGTCCAGACGCTCATGGACGAGGCCGCTTACCCGTGGCAGGCGTTGTGGTACCGCAAGAAGGTGGAGGCCCAGCTCGGTGACGCCATGGACGAGCAGTACCGGCTGTGGTTCGTGGAGCACGCCATGCACACGGGTGGCGCCGAGCCGGTGGTGGGCATGGGGCTACCCGACACCGTGCCGTCGCGCAAGACCCGGATGGTCTCCTACCTCGGCGTGTTGCAGCAGGCGTTACGCGACGTTGCAGCCTGGGTCGAGCTCGGTATCGCCCCGCCGGCCAGTACGGCGTACGAGTACGTGGACGGTCAGGTCCGTGTGCCGCTGACCGCGTCCGAGCGCCGGGGGCCCCAGGCCGTGGTGCGGGCGACGGCGAACGGCTCCGAGCGGGCCGAGGTCTCCGTGGGCGAGGAGGTCCGCCTCCGTGCGGAGATCGAGGTGCCGGTCGGCGCCGGCGGCGTCGTTGCGGTGGAGTGGGACTTCGAGGGGACCGGCGAATTCCCGGTCGAGGTCGAGGGCCTCGATCCGGCGCTCGAGCGCTACTGCTCGGTGGTCACCCACACCTTCGACGAGGCCGGGACCTACTTCCCGGCTGTGCGGGTCACGAACCAGCGATCGGTCGACGCCGGGACCGAGCACTGTCGGATCTTCAACCTTGGCCGGGTGCGCGTCGTCGTCCGATGAGCTGGCGGATCCCCGACCCGCGCGATGCCGCCGTGCGCTCGCTGCGCGAGCTCACGGACGGTCAGCGCTGGACGGCGGGGATCGCGCTCGTCGTTACTGCGCTGTTCCTCGGTTTCGGCATGCGACAGCCTCCAGCCGTCCTTGGTCCCTTCGCCGCCGCCGGGACGGCGCCGCCGCCGGTCGTGGTTCCGTCGTCCCCGGGCACGAGCGCGCCGCCGGTCGCGACCTCGCCGTCGCCCCCGTCGGGCTCGGCGCCGGCGGCTTCGTCCGGTGCCGCTCCGCGGCCGGCGACGCCGCCGGGCGATCTGCGCGATCCGCAGACGTCGTCTCCCGGACCGGTGGGGTCCGCTGCCCCCGAGGTCATCGCCCTGGTCCGCTCGGGTGACGGGGTCACCTCCGGTCGCGACGACGCCTCCATCGCCGCGGTGTTCCTCACCGACCTCCCCGGCGCAACGGTCGTGGACGTCGAGGACGCGGTCGGCACCGTCTGCGCTGCCACCGAGGGCGTGGTAGTCGTCGCGGGCGAAGGGCTGCCGGACCGGTTGCGCCAGTGCGCGATCGGTGCCGGCGCCGTGGTCGTGAGCCACGACGACCGGGGTTCGTCGGGAACCCTCCTGTCCACCGCCCTGGGTGCGCAGGGAGCCCTCGTCGAGGCAGGTCGCGTGGCGAATCGGCAGGCAGCGATTGCCCTTGTCGTCCAGGAAGGGTTCGCCGAGGAGGCGGAGGCAGCCCAGCGGATCCTGCAGCAGGAGAGCCGGGAGGTGGTCGTGGTCGTCGTGTCCGACGACGGGGTGCCGGCGGCGGAGATGCTCGGTCTTGTCCGCGACGGCGTGGACACAGTGGTGCTCGGCACTCCCGTCTCGGCGCAGGACCGGTGGCTCGCCACGGCGCGCACCTTGCGCATGCCCTTCACCCACGTCGTCGCGGACGTGGGGGACGCCATCGAGAACGAGCGATACACGGCCGCTGGCCGAGGGTTGCGTGCCGTGACCGCCACACGGCTCGCCTGGTCCTCCCGGACCCATGGGGAGACGGAGGCCCAGCAACGGTGTCGCACCCGCTTCGAGGACGCCGTCGGCAGCGAGGTGAGCTCCGTTGGCGAGCTCGTGCGCGTCCACCAGTGGTGCCAGCACGTCGCGCTTGCGTCCCGGATCATCGCCGCTGGGGGCCGGGTCGAGAGCTTCCTCGACGGCGACCGCTTCGACTCCCCGGTCACGTCCCCGCTCATCGCCTCGACGGAGACCGGGTTCGGCCCGAACGAGGTCGCCGTCCTCGACTGGGACCTCGGGTGCGCGTGCTGGGCCGAGTCCGCGCCGTACACCACGCGCCGAGGACCGTCATGACCCAGCCGGTGCTCGAGGCCGAGGGGATCGACTTCTCCTACGGGCCCCTCCAGGTGCTCTTCGACGTCTCGGTTCGGGTCGACGACGGGGAGCGGGTCGGCCTCCTCGGCACCAACGGGGCCGGCAAGTCGACCCTGCTCGGCGTGCTGTCCGGCGTGCTCCGCCCCAGCCGCGGCGTCGTCAGGCTCTTCGGAGAGGACATCACAGACCTCGAACCCCACGAGCGGGTCAAGCGGGGAATGATGCAGATCGCCGGTGGGAAGGCGACGTTCCCGTCGCTGTCGGTTCGCGACAACATCCGCCTGGGCGCCTATGAGCTGCTCGGCGACGAGCAGCTCATCCGGTCGCGCCTGGACGAGGTCCTGGAGGTGTTCCCGCACCTCGAGTCCAAGCTCGGGCAGCCCGCCGGTGAGCTCTCTGGTGGTGAGCAGCAGATGGTCGCGCTCTCCCGGGCGCTGCTCTCCGGTGCGCGGGTGCTGCTCATCGACGAGGTCTCCCTCGGGCTGGCGCCGGTGGTGATGGCCGAGGTGCTGCGCATGGTCGACGAGCTGGCGGCTCGAGGGGTGACGATGGTGCTGGTAGAGCAGTCCTTGAACGTCGCCCTCGCCCTCGCCGAGCGTGCGTACTTCATGGAGCGGGGGACGATCCGCTTCGAAGGACCCACGTCGGAGCTGCTGGAGCGATCCGAGCTCGTGCGTGCGGTCTTCTTCGATGGTGGCGAGGTGGCGGGATGACGGTGCTCGCCGCCTTCACGGTCCCGGTCGTCGACTTCGAGATCCCGATGGAGATCGTGGTCCTCGGCCTGATCACCGGGCTCGCATACGGCCTGCTCGCCGTGGGACTGACGCTGGTCTACCGGACGACGCGCGTCCTCAACTTCGCCCAGGGTGCGCTCGGTGCGCTGCCGGCGACGCTGCTGCCGGTGCTGGTGGTCAGCCTCGGCCTCACCTACTGGGTTGCCATGCCCGTGGCGCTCGCGGTCGGCGCCGGCATGGGCTGCCTGCTCGAGGTGCTGGTCATCCGGCGACTGCAACACGCGTCACGGCTCGTGGTCATGGTCGCCACAATCGCCTCCGCGCAGGTGCTGGGGGTGCTGGTCCTCGTGATGCCGCGCACCGACGGGCTGCTCGGCCAACCGTTCCCCACGCCGTTCACGGTGGACTGGTCGATCGGCACCCTGCGCCTCGGAGCCGGCGAGGTACTGATCGTCCTGGTGGCCCCGGCGATGGCGGTCGGCCTCTCGATCTTCCTCCGCAGGACGCGCCTGGGGCTCGCCGCCGCGGCGGCCGCCGAGAATGCCCAGGCCGCGCTGATGACCGGCATCCCCGTGAAGCGGGTGTCGTTGATGGTCTGGGGCCTCGCGGGTCTGTTCGCGGCGGCTGCTGCCGTGCTCGAAGCGGGCAGCCGGCCCATCGGTGTCGTCGGGGCCGGCCTCGGCCCGGCGCTGCTGGTGCGCGGGCTCGCCGCGGCGATGGTGGGCGGGTTCAAGCACCTCCCGCGCGTGTTCGCAGCTGGCGTCGGCATCGGCGTCGTCGAGCAGCTCGTGCGCTGGAACCACCCCACCGGCGGCGTGCTCAACCTGGTCCTGTTCGGCCTCATCCTCCTGAGCATGCTCGTGCACCGCGAGCTGGGCCTGGCCGCTCGCGGCGACCCTGGCAGCGCGTGGGCGCTGGCCGCCGAGCTCGCGCCGCTGCCGGGCCGGCTCGCGCGCCATCCCCGTGTCGTCGCAGCACGCCGGGGCGGCCTGGTCGCGCTCGTGCTCGTCACCGCGCTCCTGCCCGCCGTGCTCGGAGCCAGCCAGACGGTGCTGCTGTCGAGCGTCCTGCTGTGGGCGTTGATGGGGTTGTCCCTGGTGGTCCTCACGGGCTTCGCGGGTCAGGTCTCGCTGGGTCACTACGCGTTCGTCATGCTCGGAGCACTCGTCGGCGGGCGCACGGCGCAGCTCGGCTTCCCCGCCGGATCGGCGATCCTCTACGTCGTCGCTGCGTCCGCAGCGGTGGCCGTGGTGGTCGGACTCCCGGCGCTGCGGGTGCGCGGCCTCTTCCTCGCCGTGGTGACACTGGCCTTCGCCATCGCTGCCGAAGGCTGGCTCTTCGAGCAGAGCTGGCTGGTGCGCAGCAGCTTCCAGTCCGACTCCTCGATGATCATCGAGCGTCCGAGGTGGTTCGGAGTCGACTTCTCCCGCGAGCGCAACTACACCTGGCTGTGCCTGGGCGCGCTCACCCTCGCCGCGCTCGGCGTGCACCGGCTGCGCCACACGGGGGTCGGTCGGGCCATGGTCGCGGTGCGTGACAACGAGCTGTCGGCCGCCTCCATGTCGGTGTCCCCGCGCCGCACGAAGATCCAGGCGTTCGTGCTCAGCGGCATCATCGCCGGCATCGCCGGCTACCTCTACGGCGGCCTGCTCGTGAACTTCACCGCCGCCCTCCAGGGCATCGACCGCTCGCTTGGCCTGCTCGTCATGGTGATCCTCGGCGGCGTCACGACCGTCACCGGCGCCCTCCTCGGCGCGCTGTGGGTGCAGGGCATCCCCTACGCGTTCGGCACCAACATCGGGATGTTCACCTCGGCCTTCGGCGTGCTCATCGTCCTGCTCGCGCTGCCGAGCGGCCTGGCGGGCCTCGCATTCCGCGTGCGCGACCGCGCCGTCACCGCGCTCACCGGCGAGCCCACGAGCCAGCTCCAGGAGCGCACGGACGACCTGCCCCGACGAACGCTCCCCGCCCGCGCTCGGCCCACGGAGGTCGATGACGCGACCAGCGACACCCAGGTGCCGGCGCTGTCGTGCGACGACGTGGTCGTCCGCTTCGGGGGCAACGTCGCGGTCGACGGTGTCTCGGTACACGCCGCGCCAGGTGAGGTCGTCGGACTGCTCGGTCCCAACGGTGCCGGGAAGACGACGCTCTTCGACGTCCTCTCCGGGCACCAGCGGCCGACGTCGGGCACGGTCGCCCTGGGCTCGCTCGACGTCACCGGACTCCCGCCGGAGCAGCGGGCGCAGCTCGGACTCGGTCGCACCTTCCAGCAGGCCCGCCTCTTCGACGGCCTGACCGTCCTGGAGTCCGTGCAGGTCGCGCTCGAACGCACGGAGCCGAGCGAGGTGGTGCCCTCGGTGCTGGGCCTCCCGCCCTCGCGACGCGCCGAGCGTCGGACCCGCGACCGCGCCGGGGAGGTCCTCGAGCTGCTCGGCCTCGCGCCGTACGCCTCGCGCCGGGCGGGAGAGCTCTCGACCGGCATGCGGCGCATGGCCGAGCTCGCCTGCGTGGTCGCTCTCGGCGCCGAGGTGATCCTCCTCGACGAGCCAACCGCCGGTATCGCCCAGGCCGAGGTCGAGCGGTTCACGCCGGTCCTCGCCCAGATCCGCGACCACTTGGACGCGACCGTGGTCGTCATCGAGCACGACATCCCGCTGCTGATGGCGTTGGTCGATCGCATGTACGTGCTCTCGTCCGGCACCCTGATCGCCGAGGGCCCGCCCGAGGTCGTCCGCGCCGATCCTGCCGTGGTCGAGGCGTACCTGGGCGCCGACGACCGTGCGGTCACCCGCTCCGGGGCGCAGTCGTCGACGGCGCGCCCGACCGTCCAGCGCCGCCGGCACCCCCCGCTCGAATCCATGAGGAGCGAACAATGACCCCCGCCCCCACGCCACCCACGCTGCGCCGGACGAGCCCGCTCGTCACGCTGGTCGTCGGACTGCTCATCGGGGCGCTGCTCACCGCCGTCGCTCGCCAGCCCGGTCCGGCGGAGCAGGTCGCCACCGCGGGGACGGCCGACCGGCCCGGTAGCGGCGCGACCATCGTGCGCCCGGACGGCGAGGTGGCCGTCGACGCGGACGGCACGCCGGTGCCCGGCGTCGAGGTTGGGGACGGTGGCACCGGGTCGCCCGGCGGTCCCTCGCCCGTTGCGCCCGGTGGGCCCGGCTCGCCTGCCGCTCCGGACGGGACCGGCGGTGACGCCGGTCCGAGCGCGGGCCCCGTCGCCGCCGCCGGCGCGTGCGACGCTGCCCAGAAGCCCGGCATCCGGGGGGTCACGGACACGACGGTGAAGATCGGCTTCGCAGTGCCCGACCTCGGGGTGCTGGCCGCACTCGTCGACGTCGGGGACATCCAGGGCTACACCCGCTCGCTGATCGCGGCACTCGAGGCCGAGGGTCGCTTCCCCGTGTGTGGGCGGAACATCGAGCCGGTCTTCCGCACCTACAACGTGCTCGACCCCGCCGAGTCCCGGTCGGCCTGCGTCGGCTTCGCCGACCAGGACAAGGTCTTCGCGGTGATGGCCCTGTTCGCGTTCTCGGCCGCCGACTGCGTCGCCCGAGAGAAGGGCCTGTTCATGTTCGATGCCGGCCAGGCCCTGACCGAGCCCATGTACGCCGCCACCCCGCTGCTCTTCGCGGCGCAGCCCCCCATCGAACGCCAGCTCCGCGCGTACTCCTCCTGGGTCGTGCAGGACGGCATCGCCCCCGGCAAGAAGACGGGCCTGTACTACGTCCGGAACGGCCCAGGAGGCAGCGCACCGCCAGGGGAGGCCATCGAGAAGAACCTCATCGCCGAGCTGAAGCGCCTCGGACACCCGATCGACGTCGTCGTCGCCACCGACGGATGCGGCGCCTACGCCTGCCCCGACCCCAACGACAACCTCGCCCTCCAGCGCTTCCAGTCCCAGGGAGTCGAGGTCGTCTACATGATGAACTACAAGGCCAGCATCATCCAGCGGGCCGAGGCGCAGCGCTACCGGCCGCAGTGGGTCCTGCTCGGCACGGCCATGGCGAGCGACGCCACCACCGGCGACGTGCCCGCACAGAACTTCGACGGCGCGCTGGGCCTGCTCTTCGAGCACGTCGGTGAAGAGCTCGCAGGCGTGCCACCCTCCGCCGAGGAGCAGCAGTGCTTCGCCCGGTTCACCTCGCAGGGTGGACGGCCTGCAGCCAAGCGAGACTCCGCGGCCGGCCAATCGCTGCGCCAGGTCTGCGACCAGGTGGAGCTGCTGGCCCGGGCGCTGACCGGGGCCGGTGGGAACCTCACCCCACAGACCATGGCTGCGGGGATGGAGACCGTCCGCAACGCCAGGATGGCGTACCAAGCGACTCTCTCCTTCGTCCCGGGCAAGCACTGGGGTTCCTCGGAGAACCTGGTCGTGCGCTGGCACGGTGACTGCGCGTGCTGGAAGGCAGCCGGCGGGTTCCGGCCGCTGTTCGGTCGATGACCCGGATCCGCCCCTGGCTGCGATCCTGGCGACCCTCAGCCGTGACCGGCGGCGAGGCGACCTTCCCGCTCCTCCTGCTCTTCGGGCTGAACGCCGTCGACGAGCTCGACCAGGCGGCCTACGCCGTCCTGCTCCCCGACATTCGAGACCACTTCGGCCTCGGGAACCAGGGCATCCTCAGCGCCGTCGCCGCCTCGACCATCGTGATCCTGGTGCTCCAGATCCCGCTGGCCCACCACGCAGACCGTTCCAGCCGGGTGCGCCTGGCCCGCCTCGGCGCTGCGATCTGGGCGGTCTTCGCGTTCAGCACGGGCATGGCCTTCGCCGTCTGGGCGCTCGTGGCCTCGCGAATCGGCGCCGGGCTCGGGAAGACCGTCGTCGTCCCGGTGCACGGGTCCCTCTTGTCGGACTACTACCCGCTCGAGCGACGCGTCCGGGTCTTCAGCTTCCACGGCATGGCCAACTCGCTGGGTCAGATCATCGGCCCCCTCGCCGCAGGCGGCATCGCCTACCTGCTCGGATGGCGGGCCCCGTTCCTGGTCTTCGCACTACCGACGATCGTGCTGGTGGTACTGAGCCTGCGCCTCGTCGAACCGCGACGCGGGCAGTTCGAGGCCAGCCTCCCGTCCGGATCGCCCCCGCCGCCGCTCCCGTTCCGCGAGGCGATACGCACGATGTCGCGCATCCGGACCATGCGACGCATCTGGCTCGCCACGCCGTTCTTCGCCGTCTTCACCTTCAGCATGGTCAGCCTCCTCGCCCTCGTCTACGAGGACGTTTTCGGCGTCACCGAACTGGGTCGCGGCGCCATCGCCGCAGCAGCCGAACCAGCCCAGATCCTCGGCATCCTCGTCCTGGCACCGATCGCCGCCCGCCTCGCCGTCGAGGACCCGGCCCGGGTCCTGCGCTTCATCGCCGTCGTCGGCGTCGTCAACGGCTTCGTGCTCGGCGCGCTTGCGCTCGCACCCAACCTCGGCGTGGCGATCGGGATGAACTTGGTCATCTCGACCACCATCTCGGTTCAGGCGCCGGTCATGTTCGCCCTGCTGTCGATGGTGGTCCCCGCCCACGTGCGGTCGCTGGGCTTCACCACGCTGATGATCTTCTCGGTCCCAGGCATCATCGTGCTCCTGCCCCTGCTCGGCGCCATGGCGGACTCGCTCGGCCTCCAGGTCGCCATGCTCCTGATGGTGCCCGTGGCCATCGTGGCGGCTCTCATCCTGCTCTCAGCCACGCCGTTCATCGCCGACGACATCGCCCGATCGCAGGGCCGGGAGCCGGCGGAGGTCTCACCCGTTCCGGCACGGTGACGGTGTGTGTGCCGGCTCGCGTCGGAGGGCCTTAGCCGCCTCGGGCGGGCGCAAACAGTCCACGAAGAAGCGCCGTTAGGCGGGGTCCGAGTTGGATGGTGCGACGTCGTTCGGTGCTGCCGATAGGCGCCATTACGTGCAGCGCGAATCTCAAGATCCCGGGCGAACGGTGAGTGTCCGTACAAACGAGCCGGTCCACTCTGTTGCCAAAGTCAGCCGCCGAAGACGCGCCCTTCTGTGATATCCGGCGCTCCTCGAGTGCGTCGCTCGGTGCTGCTGATCTGTCTCGCGCCGACGCTCGCCGGGGATGCAGCGCCGACGACGTCGACTACCTCGTCTGTGAGAGGTGCCGGCACGGAGACGCTACGTGGGGGGCGTGTGCTCTTCGAGGATCGTGGATCTCGGCCGCATCCATGCGCTCGACGGTCCGACGGGCGTCCACGCCCGCCCGGGCGGGAACGAGGTCAGGAGAAGACGCAGACGCCAGTGTCCGATGCGTCCAGGACCGCCTCCCGAGCGGCGATCAGCGCACCGACCAGTCGGCGAAACTCCACCGCCTCCTCTTCCGGGCACCCCTTCGGGAGGAGCATGCCGGCGTCGAGGACCTCCCAAGCCCGGTCCCAGTCGACACCGGCAGCGGAACGTCGCATGTGCCGTCCCGGAGCCTCGACCAGAGGTCGGAGCACCGCGTCGATGTAGCCGACCACCACGTCGGTGGCGGTGGGGACACCGGGGCGGGACAGCAGGTGCAGCGCCTGAAGGCGGCGCATCGTGAATCCGGCAACGAGCTGGGGGTCCTGGAGCTCGGCGAGCACGGCGGCGCCGTCGATAGAGGACAGGTCCGCGACGAGCTGCGGGCCGACGTCGAACCAGACGCGGAGCCGGTCGAAGAGCCGCTCGCACACCGGCCCCAGCGCCAGCAGCTCACGCGGCTTCGGTAGCGCGTCGGCGCCACCGGATCTGTCTTCTCCCACCATCCCGAGGGATCGTAGACGTCGGCTGTCAGGGGTCGATGCGTACAGAGGCGGCGACGACACGGAGGTCGTAGAGCAACTGCATTGGATGGATCGGTGACGGCGTGAATCCGAAGCGCTCGTAGAAGGCGAACGCCTTCTCGCTGATCGCGTCGACGAGCATCACCCGAGCGCCGATCAAGTCGCCCGCAGCGACGGCGCTGCGGAGCGCTTCGCTCAACAGTTCCGGCCCCCACCCTGCTCCTTGGTAGCGCTCGTCGATGGCGAAGCGGCCCATCCGGACCGCCGGGATCGCCTCCGGTGGTGGCCTCTTGGCCATCGCCTCTGGCGTCTCCTCGATCTTCACCTCGCCCGAGGACAAGCAGAAGTATCCGGCGATCCGAGGGCGCCCGTCCTCAAGCAGAGCGTCCTCGTCCAACAGCAGGTACGAGACGGCGTCGCGTGACTCCATGCTCTGGCGGGCCTGCGACGCCAGCCACCTGTCGAGCGTTGCCTCGCCGCACACGAAGTTCTTGCGCTGGGTCTTGGATGGATCCGCCCGGTCGAAGCGACGCAGCCGCACGTTCAGTCGCGCACGATGCGCGATGGACGAGCGAAAAGCTCCACCAGACGCGGATCGGGACGGACCGGCTGATCGAGCAGCGCGACAAACTGGTCCCAGGTCTCGGCATCGAGAACGAACGTGCGCTGATCGGCCAGCACCTCATGAGCGCGCTCGACCGCGGAAGTGGTGAGGAACTCGCTGACCGACTGGCCGGTCTGCTCCGCAGCGTGGCGGATCAGTTCGTCGTCGGTGGCACGAAGCCGCAGGTTCAGGCGGGCGTCCTTGGTGGTGGCAGCCATCTCGGTTCCTCCATCGCATCGTGCGGAACATCCACACGGCGTGTGTACGTAGTGAGTACCATAACGTGTGTACAACTGGTGCACAACATTTTCTCAGGGAGATCATGACCTACCCCGCATAGGACGGAACGACGTCCAGCGAGCTCGCTGGAGGTCGACCCCGACCGGTGAAGAGCAATGGACCCAACCACCCCCAGCCGCCGCCGACGGCGCCCATATAACCGAGCGGACCGTGTCGACGAGGTCGCGCTCGTTACGTCCCTCCAGCTGGAAGCGTCCACCACCGGTGACTCCGGGCCCGCCTGGCAGGCGATCAAGCACCACGTCTACCTGTACGCGCAGCGCACCCTGACCAAACAGATCACGAACGGTCAGGTGTGGACCAACTACCACCGCCTCGGCGGCCGACCCGCCCTCGACCTGCGCACCCCCGCCCACGGCGTCGACCACGACACGGCCCACGACCTCGCCGCCGACACGCTCCTCGGCGCCCTGCCCGTCCTGCACGACCAGCTCCTCACCGGCCGCTGGGACCCCACCCGAGGCGCCAGCTTGCGCACGTGGACCGTCAACCTCGCCATCCTGCGCCTCCCCACCGTCTGGCGTGCCTGGCGGCGCGACACCCACCAGCGGCTCCCCGACCACGTCGCTGAACGTCACCCCGCGCCCGACCAGCCCGAAGCGGTCATCTACAGCATCGAGATCGATCGCTTCATCGACATCCTCGACGACGACACCCTCGCCACGATCGTCCGCCTCGACGCCGCCGGCCTCACCGACGACGAGATCGCCGCCCACGTCGGCCGCACCCGTAAGTCCGTCGAATACCAGCTCGCCAAAGCCCGCGACCAGCTCCGCCACCGCCGCGCCCTGGAAGCCGAGCGCGACCAGCGCACCGGGGCCGCCTGAACAACCTCAGGGACACCAGCGCCCCGCCCGCATAGGAGTCCACAACACCACCAACCCACCGAAAGGACCCAGCCTCATGGCCCGCTCCTCCCGACGAACCGGCCCGAAGGCCGCCAAGGCTGCCAGCAAGGTGCTGCGCGATGGCCGCACCGGCAAGGCATCCAAAACCGCCGCCGGCTCCGCCCTCTCCCAGGCCGCACCCAAGCGCAAGGGCCGCTGACCGATGGCCGTCCGACGCACCACCACTCGCACCACCACCCGCCGGATCCCGGTCCGCACCCCACGCGGCACTCGCCACGTCCCCGTCCGCATCACTACGCGCACCACCATCACCCGCCACCGCTGACCGGCACGCCCCGTCCAAGGATGCCAGTACCGCGCGCGGGCGAACTAGAGACGGCGCCGCCCCGTGCGGCGCCGTCTCTCCGTACGGAGATGGCACACCCGCAGCCGGCGTTGACGGCTTGACGAAGGCGGGCCGTCCGATCGAAGTCGGCGTGCCAGCTCGGGATACCGGTCCTGCGCGCCGCGACCGGCCGTCACCTCCTGGCGCTCTCGTTGGCTCGTAGAGCACCACGGAATGGGAAGCAGCCTTGATCGGCTCCTCCCGGAACAAGAGCCAGACCGGTGCCGGGGCGGCGGCGTTCGCCTCGTGATGAGCCGCTCCTATCGACGCGCAGAGGTTCCGAACCGACCAACGTCGACGCGCGTAGAACCGGCGATCGCGTGAGCGGTCCTCCAGGTTGTCGCTCCCAGGTGCGACTGCGCGCGTGGCGACGCGCAAGCAGGCCGTAGTCGGAAAGCGCCCACGGCGCCAGATCCGGGGATCGCGAGCCGCTGGAGTCAGGTGTCGATGACGAGGGCGTCTTCGCTTGTCCGTTCGGGACGCATCGAGTCGGCTCCGAGGCTGAGTGTCCAGTCGGGGTCTGCAGCGGCCCATGAGTTGAGGTCCACGCCAGGTGCCGGAGGTTCGACGAGCTGCAGTTCGTGGCCGGCCTGCCTCAGCAGGTGGCCGAGGCGTTCTCCCCAGGCACGCCCTGCCGCGTCGTTGTCGATGACGGCGACGATGTCGAGCTCGTGTCGCTGGGCGAATGAACCCAGCCGGTTGGCGACCGACTGATCCGGCGCCTGCGACCCGAGCACTGCGGTCGAGCGGTAGCAAGCGCTGGCGGCGGTGAGTGCATCAGGAATGCCCTCGCACACGACGAGCATTCCGGGGCGGAGGGCGCCGGTGGACTGTGTCCAGGCGAGGCGAGGGTTGCTGCCCAGCGCAACGCTCGGGTTGTCGTACTTGGGCCCGTCGCCCGGTTCGAGGTAGCGGGACTGCAGGTACTGGACGTGACCATCGGCGTCGAGAGCGGGGAAGACGGCAGCGATGCTGTGGCCGTAGGGGAGGCCCCGCCGCCGGCGCATCATCCGACGACCGGGATCGGCGCCCAGGTGGTTGGCGGCGATCAGCTCGTCGGTGAAGCCGCGGTCGTTGAGCCACTCCCGCACCGGCCGACCTGCGGGGCCCCACAGGATGCGTTCGCATGCGGCGGCGTACTGGACGACGGATGGGTCGAGCGGGAGAGCGGTCGGCCGAGCGGGTCGGGCCTTCCGGGGCACGGCGGGAAGTGGCTTGTCGG